>Ga0326511_10001078_pt1 | contig 23147 bp, 24 predicted proteins | sample 0_2496_0518_D_FD_203701 | JGI IMG/M metagenome (GOLD analysis project Ga0326511, IMG submission 203701) | Bovine rumen microbial communities from UC Davis, California, United States - 0_2496_0518 | ecosystem: Host-associated > Mammals > Digestive system > Stomach > Rumen | place: USA...
GTCCTTTTCTTTTCTCCTGCTGGTATAAAACGCCTTGTAGGTCTTTAACTATACTGACGCATATTTCACCATTAAGGATAATTAAGAGTTCGGGGACTCTAAGTTTCCGACTGCAAAACTAAAGGATTATGTAGGGGCAGGCTCTTATCAGGGTCTCTCATAAGACAAAAAGGTTCAATAACCTGATAATCTTGCCCCACTTTTAATAAGCTAAAAGGATACAATATGAATATACTTGTAACAGGTGCCAACGGTCAGTTGGGAAATGAGATGCGTATCATCTCGAAGAATTCAACAGACAGATATATCTTCACTGATGTAAATCAGGTAGAAGGTGTGGAGACCATTTATCTGGATATAACCGATCTTGAAGCTATACGCAAAATGGTTGTGGATAACAATGTCGATGCAATAGTAAACTGTGCTGCTTGGACTAATGTGGATGGTGCTGAAGATCCTGAAAAGTATGCTCTGGTAGAGAAATTGAACGCTACAGCTCCTGAGAACCTTGCAAAAGCTATGAAGGAGGTTGATGGATGGTTGGTTCAGATATCTACGGATTATGTATTTGGCAAGGAACCCTATAACACTCCTTGCAAGGAAGATCAGAAGGGAACACCTACTGGTGTCTATGGCGCTACAAAGCTTTTGGGAGAGCAGAAAATAATTGCCACAGGATGTAAGTATATGATTCTGCGTACAGCATGGCTTTACAGTGAGTTCGGAAAGAACTTCGTGAAAACAATGCTCAACCTTACAGCTACCAAACCTCAGTTGAAGGTCGTCTTCGACCAGGTAGGTACTCCCACCTATGCATGGGATTTAGCAACAGCTATTGTTGCTGCATTAAAGAATCCTGTAGAAGGTATTTATCACTATAGCAATGAGGGAGTATGCTCATGGTTCGATTTTACCAAGATGATTGCAGAGTATAGTGGACAAACAGCATGTGACATCCAACCTTGTCATAGTGATGAATTCCCCAGCCCCGTTAAGAGGCCTGCTTTCTCAGTACTGGATAAGACGAAAGTCAAGGAAACATTTGGTATCAAGATACCATATTGGACGGATTCATTAAAGATTTGTATAAACAATTTAAAGAAAGCATAAAACATGGAGGTTATAAAAACAGCAATAGATGGTGTACTGATTATCGAACCAAAGGTTTTTGGCGATAAGCGTGGGTATTTTTTTGAAAGTTTCTCTCAACGCGAATTTGATGAAAAGGTGACACCCATTTTGGGACACTCTATCAACTTTGTGCAGGATAATGAAAGTATGTCCTCATACGGAGTAATGCGAGGATTGCACTTCCAGCGCCCACCCTATACACAAAGTAAACTGGTACGTTGTGTCAAGGGTGCAGTACTCGACGTGGCTGTAGATATTCGTAAAGGAAGCCCTACATACGGCCAGCACGTAGCCGTGGAGCTTACAGAAGATAACCACCGCCAGTTCTTTGTTCCTCGTGGTTTTGCACATGGCTTTGCTGTACTCTCAGAAACAGCTATATTCCAGTATAAGTGTGATGAGTTCTATCATCCTGAAGTGGATGGTGGTATTAGCATCATTGATGATTCACTTGGTATAGATTGGAGAATACCTACAGACAAGGCTAATCTTAGTGATAAGGATACCAAGCACTCTCTCTTGAAAGACTTTGATTCACCTTTTGACATAAATGTAGATCTGTATTAATTATTGAACGATATGAAAGGAATAGTATTAGCCGGTGGTTCCGGAACAAGACTTTACCCTATTACAAAGGGCGTTAGTAAGCAGCTCCTGCCGATTTATGATAAACCGATGGTTTATTATCCTATCAGTGCACTGATGCTGGCTGGTATTAGAGATATACTCATTATTTCTACTCCATACGACCTTCCAGGCTTTAAGCGTTTGTTGGGTGATGGCAGTGACTATGGTGTACACTTCGAGTATGCAGAGCAGCCTTCTCCAGACGGACTGGCACAGGCCTTTATTATTGGTGAAAAGTTCATCGGTAATGACAGTGCCTGCTTGGTATTAGGAGACAACATCTTCTATGGTGCAGGCTTTACGAAGTTGCTGAAGAATGCTGTTACTGATGCTGACCAGAACGGCAAAGCCACAGTATTTGGTTACTGGGTTAGCGACCCTGAGCGTTATGGCGTTGCCGAATTTGATAAGGAGGGCAACTGCTTAAGCATAGAAGAGAAACCCAAACAACCTAAGAGCAATTATGCTGTTGTTGGATTGTATTTCTATCCTAACAAAGTGGTAGATGTTGCTAAGCATATCAAGCCCTCTGCTCGTGGTGAATTGGAGATCACTACAGTGAACCAGGAATTCTTGAAGGACGGAGAGCTGAAGGTCCAAGTCTTTGGCCGTGGTTTCGCATGGTTGGATACAGGCACCCATGATTCTTTGGCTGAGGCATCAACTTTTGTGGAAGTCATTGAGAAACGCCAGGGCTTAAAGGTCGCCTGTCTTGAAGGTATCGCTTACCGCAATGGTTGGATAAGTGAGGAGAAAATGAGAGAACTCGCTAAGCCCATGCTTAAGAATCAATACGGCCAGTACCTTCTGAAGGTTATTGACGAGATGAAAGAAGATATCAATAGTGGAACATTAGAGCACGTTTAATATGAAGAATATAATTATTACTGGTGGAGCTGGTTTTATAGGTAGCCATGTAGTGCGCCTTTTTGTGAACAAATACCCTGAGTATAAGATTATAAACTTGGATAAGTTGACGTATGCGGGTAATCTTGCAAACTTAAAGGATATTGAAGACAAACCTAATTATAAGTTTGTCAAGATGGACATCTGCGACTTCGACGGTGTGTTGAAGTTGATGCAGGATGAGGAGGTGGATGGTATTATCCACCTTGCAGCAGAAAGTCATGTTGACCGTAGTATCAAAGACCCATTTACCTTTGCACAGACTAATGTGATGGGAACTTTGAGTCTATTGCAGGCTGCAAAAGCTTATTGGGAAAGTTTACCAGAGAAATATGATGGCAAGCGTTTCTACCACATCAGTACTGATGAGGTGTATGGTGCTTTGCAGATGACACACCCAGAGGGTATAGAGCCTCCTTTCACCACAAAAGCAAGTAGCGATAAGCATCATTTGGCATACGGTGAGAAGTTCTTTACCGAAGATTTGAAGTATCAGCCGCACAGCCCATATAGTGCAGCTAAGGCCAGCAGTGACCACTTTGTTCGTGCATTCCACGATACTTTCGGAATGCCAACCATAGTGACCAACTGTTCTAACAATTATGGTCCTTATCAGTTCCCTGAGAAGCTGATTCCTCTGTTCATCAATAATATTCGTCATCGCAAACCACTTCCTGTTTATGGTAAAGGAGAGAATGTGCGCGACTGGTTGTATGTGGTTGACCATGCCAGAGCCATTGATATTATCTTCCATGAAGGTAAGATAGCTGAGACCTATAATATTGGCGGCTTCAACGAATGGAAAAACATAGATATTATCAAGGTTGTAATTAACACTGTCGATAGACTCCTTGGCAGACCTGAAGGGGTCGACATGGATTTGATTACATACGTAACTGATCGTGCTGGCCATGATTTGCGTTATGCGATTGATAGCACCAAGTTGCAACGCGAACTTGGTTGGGAACCCAGCCTCCAGTTCGAGGAGGGTATTGAATTGACAGTGAAATGGTACTTGGATAATCAGGAGTGGTTGGATAATGTAACTAGCGGTGATTATCAGAAGTATTACGAGCTTCAATATACTATCAGATAATTAATGAGCTTCTTAAGTCCTTTATTATTTTTAATTTGAATTTTCGTGAGGATATCTTTGTTGTTGTACATTTGTTTGCTCTTTTCATCATGCCGTGCCCAACAACTTTTCCCAGACGGGAAGGAGGTTCCATCATGGTTTGAGAATAAAGATCGAATTGATATAAACACGTTGGGTCAGCAGTACATAATTACTGACTATGGTTGTGTCAATGATAGTAATATCATTCAAACATCTGCTATTCAGGAAGTAATTGATAAAGCTGCTCAAAACGGCGGTGGTGTCATAGTAATTCCAGATGGAACATTTCTTACTGGTTCATTATTTTTCAAGGCCGGAACACATTTGTATGTACAACAAGGTGGAGTGCTAAAAGGGAGTGATAGAATTTGGGATTTTTCATTGTTGGATACTCGTATAGAAGGACAGTCTATCAAATACTTTGCTGCATTGATAAATGCGGATCATGTTGATGACTTTTCTATATTAGGCAATGGAACAATAAATGGTAATGGATGGGCCTACTGGAAAGAATTCTGGATTCGAAGACTTTATAAACCTCAATGTACAAATTTGGAGGCTATGCGTCCTAGGTTAGTATATGTATCCAATAGTAAGAATGTTACTATACAAGATATTCATCTGAAGAATTCTCCTTTCTGGACAAACCACATCTATAAATGTGAGAAGGTTAGGTTCTTGAATTGCTCTATTACAGCTCCATGTGAAGGCGTTTATAATCTGGAACCTCAAAGAGGAGCACCAAGTTCTGATGGAATCGATATTGATGTATGCCATGATATTCTGATAAACGGCTGTATTTTTAGTGTCAATGATGATGCTATAGCTCTTAAGGGAGGCAAAGGAACTTATGCTGACCAGGACGACAACAACGGCACAAACCAAGATATCATAATTGAGAAATGTAACTTTGGCAGAGCTTTATCTTGTCTAACAATAGGCAGCGAATCCCTTTATGATAGGAACATCATATTAAGAAATTCCAAATGTGAGAACACAACTAGAGTTCTTCGGCTTAAGTTCAGACCAGACACACCACAACATTTTGAATATGTAAAAGTTGATAATATTTCGGGTAATGTGAATAGATTTCTGAGCATTCAGCCTTGGACACAGTTCTATGAAGAAATTGATAGAGATGATATGCCTATTTCTGGTGCCAATAATTTCTTATTTAGTGATCTTGATATCGTATGCAACAGATTTTATGATGTGGGTTTGTCAGATAAATACTCTCTTAAGGATTTTAGCTTTTGCAATAGTTCCGTTACAGATGCCAGTAGCAGCTTTAATAAAGAACTTATAGAGGGGACAATTGTAGATTCATTTGTATATAACGGAGAATGTTTGGAATGTACCTCTAATATAAAACAGCCGCTTGTACAAAAGAGCGGTGGTGTAATATACAGTCTTAATGGTATTCCTGTATATAGTGGATTCACACCCTATATAACGGTTTCCAAAGGGAAGAAAAATACTAAGTCTACGCATTAATAAAAAAAGCATTTAGAATTATAAGGATGAATCATAAGAATGAATATATTTGGGCTCTAATTGGGCGGTTTCTGCCTTTGGTAATATATTTGGCGACAACTATGGTGTTGGCCAGATATTTGTCACCTGATGATTTTGGTAAGGTGGGAGCGTTGTCTGTCTTTTTTATGGTTGCAAATACTTTGATGGATGCTGGGCTAGGAGGTAGCCTTGTGAAGGAACCCAGTTTGACAAAAAAGGATTGCTCAACAATATTTATTTTCAATGTTGTTGTTAGTGTTGTCCTTTATGCCCTTATATTTATTTTATCATCATACATAGAAACTTATTTCTCATCTCCAGGTCTATCTTCAGTTGTAAGGGTCCTTTGCCTAATATTTGTAATCAACTCGTTTGGGCTAGTTCCAAGATCGTTACTCACTCGTGATTTAAAGTTTCGTCAAGTCTCAATAATAAATATAACTAGCGTCTTTATTGCTGCTGTTGTGTCCATAATACTTGCTATAATTAAGTTTGGTGTGTATGCACTAGTAGCATATCAAGTTGTTGGTGCTGCTATAATGGTATTGTTGTCTATAAAAATCAGTCGTTTTAGTTTCTCTTTCCAGTTCTCTAAAAATAGTTTGTTTCGTCTTTTGCCGTTTGGTATATATACGACTCTGACTTCAACAATTGATACAATTTATGAGAATCTTATAACTTTTTTATTTGGCAAATATCTTAATATGCAACAGGCAGGCTATTTATATCAAGCTAAGAGACTAGAAGAGGTTCCCTCTCAATCTGTTGCTCAGACAATTAGCAGCGTGGCATTCCCTGTGTTAACAAAAATACGCACAAATGCAAAGGATTTTTCACGCGAATGTATGTTGACGTTTCAAAATGTCCTGTTATTTGTTCTTCCTTTATTATTAACTCTGTCTATTTTTTCTGAACTTACAATGAGTACAGTGTTTGGTAATCAATGGCTGCCAGCAGCTCCATATTTGTCACAACTAATCTATGCTGCTATTTTCCATATGGCAGAAACTCTGAATCGAACTTTTATAAAATCTACAACAAAAGTAGATTTGTTGTTTAAATATACAATGGTAAAAAGAGTTTTAGGTATTGGAGTAATTTTTGTATGTCTTTTGATTGAACCTAAGACGGTATTATATGGCTATATTATCAGTACATTTATAGGCTATGTTCTTAATGTTCATCTTCTTGCTCATGTTTCAGAAATGACAATTGGTCTGCAGTTTAGAAGCTTTGCCATTGTTCTTTTGCCAAATATAATCTATTTTTGTTCAATGTTATTAGTTCTTTCCTTGACAGAATATATCTATTATCAGATATTTGCTAGTTTGGTGTTGCTATTGATTTATTATTTGGGTATTTTAAGACTCTATAATATTAATGTGATATCTCAGATCTCCAATTTTTTCAGTAAATCCTTAAGTATATAATAAAGGTATTTTATGTTTTCAAAATATTATATTTTAAATAATTACAAGTTTCTTGTATTCATAAATACGTTAGTGTTTGCGTTGTTTGCTGTTTTTGGTTTAAAAAACTATATGACGGTCATGTTGCTATCACTTTTTATGATAGAAATCATCTATGCAACTCGCAACCTTAATAAAAATATAGCTTTCGTTTTATTTCTTGTGGCCTTCTTCACATTCTTAATGGGACGATTGATACTACCTTTAATCCTAGATATGCCAAAGTATAGTGACATATTTTTTAGTTTTATGGATTTTAAAAAGGGGACCTATATTCATGTAATAATTTCTTTGTACATTACACTTTTTTCTCTCTTTTGGGCTTATACTTTCACAGAAAAAAAGATGCCGGAAAGATTGTCCCCTACTTTTGATCCTGAAAGCCCACGGATGAGGTTCACTAGGAAATGGGCAAAAATACTAATGTGGATTTCTTTTCCTTTTGCACTTCTGGTAGTTCTTGAAAAGATACGATATGTTTTGACTTTTGGATATGCGGGTATGCTAGTAGAGCAGGAAAGTCATCTACCATCAATTGTGATAATTTTTTCGGTGTTGTTTGAATACATGGTTTATTTATTCCTTGCCACACTTCCTACCAAACGAGAGTCTTTCCTTGTTGTTTCGGTTTATGTGATTTTTTCAATATTTAATTTGGTCGGAGGAGATCGTGGAGAATGTGTAATGGCTCTTTTTGTCATAATCTATTATTATTTTTTGCGTAATCGGCTATATAGAGGGGATGCTGTATGGATAGGTCGCAAAGGCACTTGGGGGCTTGTTTTGGCTGCACCGATGGCTGCAATACTCTTATTTTCAATTGCTTTCTTAAGAGATTCGAAAGATGTGAATGAAAACGAAATGGGATTGTTACTTGGAGGATTTTTTTATCAGCAGAGTGCCAGTATGAATGTAATTGCGTGTGCGTATGAGGACGAGGATAAATTACCAAAAGGGAAATTGTATTCGATTGGGCCGATAATTGACTATTTTAGGATTAACTACATTTCAAGACTATTATTAGGAGTTAAGCCATATCCGACGGGGTCTAGTGATTTGGCGACCAAGGGAAATTCACTTGATTCTGCTATCACCTATTTAGAAGCTCCTCAATTTTATGAGAGAGGTGGCGGAATGGGAAGTTCTTTTGTCGCTGAAGCTTTTCATGATTTTGGGTATATAGGAATTGTCTTGTATTCTTTATTATATGGCTTTGTGCTAGCATCTATTCCTAAGTGGAACTCAAAAAATATTTGGCTGTCTGTTGTGGCTCTTGTATTCTTAAAATATATTATGTATGCTCCAAGAGCTCGCGCGACGGCATTTATCGCATCTGCGGCAAGCGTGTCCTTTTGGCCTATCGCTTTAGTTATTTTTATTGCATCTTTAAGTTATTCGCATAGAAAAAATGTCAGAAAACAAAAAATTAGTATACACTAGTATTGTAGGCTCTTGTGATGATTTGTTGCAGCCAACTGTTGTCAGAGATGACTTTGATTATATTTGCTTTGTTTCAGAAGAAATAAGTGGAAATCAGCGTAATGGCATATGGCAGTTACGGCAAATACCATATGAATGTGATGATGCCAGAAAGCTTTCTCGCTATCCTAAGTTATTGCCCCATAAGGTTCTTCATGACTATGACTATAGTTTGTGGATTGATGGAAATGTTTCCATAAAGGATGAGAAACTATATGAAATAATTGATGATAAAATAAATAGTGGAGTCACATACTCTGGTTTGAATCATTGGGGACGAGATTGTGCTTATGAAGAAGCTGTTGGCTGTGTTAATACCGGAAAGGAAACATTGTCCAATGCTTTAAGGGTTATAAAGTTTCTTAAATCCAAACATTTTCCTAGACATTATGGTCTATACGAAAATAATGTGATTTTTAGAAAGCACAATGAAAAGAATATCGTTGAATTCGATGAACTCTGGTGGAAAACTTATTGTGAGATAGGTCAACGGGATCAGTTGTGCCATCCATATTGCTATAAAGAGATAGGGCTAAGTTTTAACTACTTGTTGCCTAAATCGTTCTGCGCCAGGAATCATCCGTATTTTTTATATAAGATTCATCTTAACAAATATCAGCCGAAAGGTATTGAAAAGTTGGTGTTTGATATTAAAAGGAAATCGAAGGTTTTTATAATTAAGTCATATTTGAAAAGTCAAGGCTTTTAGTTTTCAAATAGTTCTATAATTGATATGATAAAACGGGTTAAAGTTTTAATGTCCACATACAATGGGCAAAAATATTTAAGAGAACAAATAGATAGTATTCTTAAACAGCAGGGAGTAGAAGTTTCTCTGTTGATACGTGATGATGGCTCACGTGATGATACATTAACAATATTATCGGAATATAGCAGTAAATACCCCAATGTCGAGGTTATTAAAGGAGAAAATCTGGGGTTTGCAAACAGTTTCATGGAACTCGTCTATAAAAGTTCAGAGAACAGTGACTTTGATTATTATGCTTTTTCTGATCAAGATGATGTCTGGCTTCCAGAGAAATTGTCTTCTGCAGTAAAAAGACTTGATTCGGTTGATAGCTCAAAAATGAGACTGTATTTCTCAAATACAATGGCTGTTGACGAAAAACTTAATCCATTATTTAAAACTCATGATGAAGCTACACTAAGGCTTGACAAAGCGGCATCATTGGTACGCTATTTTATTTTAGGTTGTACCATGGTTTTTGATAAAAATTTGGTCGATTTTGTCTCAAGTCATAAGCCAGTACACAAAATTATGATGCACGATCTTTGGATTCATCAAACATGCGCATTCTTTGGCGAAATAGTATATGACAATGAACCCAGAATATTATATAGACAACACTCTTCAAATGCGGCAGGTGTAGGATCCTCCAAAAGGAAAAGAATAAGAAGACTGAAGAAATCCTTCGCCACTTATGAAAGAAGGCATTTCAGAGAGCTAAATGCCAAGAATCTACTTGCTACATATGGTGAGCTCTTCAATGAAAGTGATTATAATCTCATTTCTGCGGTTGCAAATTACCGAAAGAGTATTATGAGTCGTTATTACTTATTGAGTTCTGAAAAATATGATATGGGTTCTAAGCTTTCTAACTTAAATATCAAGTTGAGAATAGTTTTAGGTCTATTTTAACCAAAAGATAGTAAATAGTTGCAATGGATGTACTGTTTGTTTCGATTTTTACAAAGGAAATTGATTTCGGAAAAGGACGATTGGGGAATCTGATGAGATTTTTCCCCAAAGATACTCAATATACTCTTCTAACTACCGATTTTGATCATCGGAGAAAGGCATACTACCAGCCAAAGACGGAAGATAAAACCAATAGAAGTATGTATACGGTTAAGTTTATTCATACTCCCTCTTATACAAAGAATCTTTCTTTTCTAAGAATATGGGGCAATTTCGTATTTGGTTGGGGTGTGAGACGTTTTTTAAAACAGACCACGACAAACTATGATTTGATTTACTGTATTGTACCTTCTGCTAGTGGAGTGTTAGGATGTAAATCGTATTTGTCATCACATAAAACGAAACTCGCGGTAGACGTTATGGATTTACTACCAGAATCCTTGTTACCTATACTGGGTGATAACTGGCTTGTTAAATTCATCTTGAAACCTTGGTTCATGGTTTCGAAGAAGGCATATCAATCTGCCGATTTTATTATTGGAGAATCGAAAGAATATTCAAATATTGCACATCGGTGTAACCCTCAAGTTCCTTACATCTACACATACCTAGGCATAGACATGCCTCAAATTAAGGAAATTATTGAAAATAGAGGTATATCTTTGCCTAATGATGATTGTATTAAAATTTGCTATGGAGGAAACTTAGGTAACAGCTACGATTTTGATACAATTATTGATACATTAGCTGAGTTAAAAAAGCGTGGTATTAAGTATAAGATGTATTTTGTAGGAGGGGGTGATAGAGAAGATTATGTACAATCTCAATTGCATAATAAAGGAATAGATGCTATGGTAACTGGTGTCGTTCCTTATCACACTTACATTGAATATTTAAGTCAATGTGATGTTGGACTCAATGTTTTCAAGTCACATACAAAAATAGTTCATAGCTATAAATTCAATGACTATGCTGCATGCGGATTGTTTATTGTGAATAATCTGCATGGTGAAACGGAGGACATGATAAATCAATATCAATGTGGTATCACAAGCGATAATATCTGCGATGCTTTAGTTAAAGTTTGCACTTCATGGGAAACATATAAAACATGTAAATCCAATAGTCTAAAAATGGTTAATAGAGAGCTGAGGGTTGATGTTATTTATAAAAGACAGGCAGAAATGCTTATGTCTATTTTATAATTGATATTGCAAGAAGATAATTATGTAATTCATTTGTTTTAATGCTCATGACAAAGCCCTCTTGTCTTTATAGAACGGCGTCTATTATCTTGTTGTGTCTTATTTCCTTCGTTAATACAAATGGAAAAAATCCATTCAGACATACAGATGTAGAAGGTTCTGACGGCTACAAAACTCAAGTTGTTGATATATGTAATGAATATGTGCAAAATTCTAGCCTATTCACCTATGGTAGTAAATATGCAGCATTCAGACATGATATTAAACGTATAAAAGATAGATACGAGATAAATTGTTCCACATTTTCAATGCTTGTTTCTTATGGCATTAAATTCCAAAATACTAAATATGAGGGTGGTACAAATAACGGTATGTTTAGGAGCGAATATGCGGATAACCTGATTACATGGTTTTCTGATGGTGGGGCCGATGATAGAAATATAAAGTATAGTAGAGACATTGCTAAGAAGCTTTATGAAGATGGATATGGAATGATTCCCGATAAAGATTTATCGAATTTGGACACAGGCGATATTTTGTTTTTCAATCTAGACCCTTCGAATGACAGACCAAATATTGATTTTATGGGAGTTGACCATTCTGCAATATTTGGATATAGGTTCGGAGATGGCTATGTGATATATGAGGTTGGTGATGATAAAGGTCCCAAACGAGTATTGAAGACAAGGGATTCAATGTCAAAAGTTGTTCTTGTGGGCAAATTACCAAGGCCAAAAACAGAATCAAAGAGGTATGCGGTGCTCTCATCAGATAAGAAGAGAATAGTTGTTAATCAAAAAGGTAATGCTCGAGATAATTATAAGCTAGCGGAATTGAAGATGAAGGATCCTTTATCGAAAGGTAAATGCTATACCTTAATCGTAAAGGCTCGGATAGATAGAGACATATGGCTGAATGCTACATATAATGGCACATCTTCATACGCTTTCAACATGACAAATGTTAGAAATTACAGACCCAAAGATGGTAGATATCTTATACATTTTACAGCACCTGATGACATTCATTCATTGTCACTTAATGTAAGAAGCAATGATGCTATTCAAATATCAGCAAAATATAAGTCGTGTGTCTTATATGAAGGAATTGTAACAAATTTATAATAAAAGAGAAATGCAAGAAAGATGGAGCACTACATAAAAAATTCAGGAAAGAATATTTATTGGATTAATGCAGTAAAGGCTATATGCATTATCTTTGTGTTTCTAAACCACATTGAGTATTACTATGGCATAATAATTGGTAAAAGTATAGATGGCTTCTATCAAACATTCTTTGTAAATGGTTTTTTTTTCGTGAGTGGATATCTACTATTTAAGAAGCAATTAACTTCGCCAATAATAGACGAACATAAGTTGTTGTATATCAGAAATGGGGGGGGGTATAAATTATGTATGAACATTATATTTCGTATAATTATCCCCAGCATTCTATTCGCTACGATTGAATTTTTACCTAGCTCACTAATTCAAGGGCGGGAGATTAGTTTGGAATCTGCTTTATATAAGACGATAGGGGGTAGAACATATTGGTTTACAAGTGCCTTAGCTGTTGCAGAACTTATTCTTTTATTGCTTTTTTGTACGCGAAAACGGAACTTATGGTTCTATGTTGCATCTTCAACCGCTATAGGTATTATGGGATTGATGATAGTTAAGAATGGTTTGCTTGAAAATGGATTTTGGTACTGGAGGCAGGGGTTGATAGCATTAATTTTTATAGCTATAGGTGGTGTTTATTGGCGTTATGAAAAGCAAATTGACAATTGTACTAAAGGATGGCTTGTTATACTGGTGATGATTGTATTTATGATATTGGTTCTTGGATTTCGAGGGTACAACGACTCACTTATAAATTCTTTAAGTATCCAGCCTCTTGGATTCCTAACTAGCACGATGGCTTGCCTATTGTTAGTATGGATGTTTAAAAAACTACCAGAATGGAAACCTCTGTCATTTATCGGAAAAAACTCATTAGGATTCTATTTCCTGAGCGGCGCATTACCTGCAACTCTTAGTAAGATGATGCATTTGTTCGTGCAAGGGTCATTTGTATGGGTAGTATTTGTGATTTGGTTTTTTTGTGTTATAGGGGCATTCTTTGTGGTAATGATAATAAACAAATGGACGCCGTGGATATGGGATATGAGATCTGTTATAGAGCCCCATAGACATAAAGATAATAATAACGAATAGGATTTATGATGAAATTGATGGTGTTAGCCGCAGGACGACTCTAGATTCTTTCTTCACAATTATTTATTCAAACTTAATCTATTAGATTCTGAAAAGATATCGAACATTACCGTTTACAGATAAGATTTACGAAGCCTTCTCGCCTAAAGCAGAAGGGATAAAGGCAGATACGGATAAGATAGTAAATCTTATAGGAGGTGACAAGCCATGTATGGTTTCACGTTTTGGTTCTACGGAATTGCAGACTTTGTGGTATTCGAGGTTTTTCCCTTTGTCTTTTCTGTTAAAGAATCGTACCTATTATAATATACAGAATGCTTCAGGATTCTTTCCTGTGACACATCAAAATCTCAAACGATTCTATCAAGAATATAAGGAAGACGTAAAAGAGATGGATTAGCTGGTGAGTTGGCGTGTGGAAGAACTGTTCTTCCATGATTGGATAAGAAAAAAGCAGATGATTAGAAAAACTACAATGGACACATTCTATGCACAAGAGAAGCCATGGACAATTGCTCTTGAGGGCAAAAGTATCCTGGTTGTACATCCGTTTGCAGAGACTATTGAAGAGCAATACATTTATAAAAGGAAGAACCTTTTTAAGAACGAGCGAATCCTTCCGGAGTTTTCTGACCTCCAGACCATCAAGGCCGTGCAGTCAATTGCAGGAGAGCCTGTAGACTTTTCTGACTGGTTTGCAGCTTTGGATTATATGAAAAATGAGATAAACAAGAAGGTTTTTGACGTAGCATTAATTGGGTGTGGTGCTTATGGATTGCCATTGGCTGCTCACGTGAAGCGTATGGGCAGAAAGGCTGTCCATATGGGGGGAGTTTTGCAGTTTTTGTTCGGTATTAAAGGCAAAAGATATATTGAGAATCCCCAGTCTTCTAGTTATATTAATAGTTATTTCGTATCCCCTCCTGACTCGGATAAACCCCAAAATTGTAATATCGTAGAAGGTGGTTGTTACTGGTAAAAGGTACAACAAAATTTTGTGTTAGAGTAGAAGTGAAAATTATTGTATTTTATGAAAAAACTTATGGTATTAGCAGCAGGGCTGCTACAAATACCCGTGATAAAAAAAGCACGGGATATGGGGTATTATGTTATTGTGGCTGATGATGATCCTGATGCCCCGGGAATGGCATTGGCAGATAAAGCCATAGTTCCAAACGGATTAATGGATGAAGAGAAAATGTTGGCGATAGCAAAAAGGGAGAGGGTGGACGGTGTGATACATCCGTGCTCAGAGGTCGCAATGAATGTGATGGGGCGTATCAATGACGAACTTCATCTTCCTGGTATATCAAAGGAGATGGCTATTCGTGCTACAAATAAGCATCTAATGAGAGAAGCATTTGAGAGATACGGTGCACCTAGCCCGAAATCGATTCTGACCAAGGATGAAGGGGATGCTTGGCAGATTTTTTGCGAACAATTTACTAGCAGTGCCATATTGAAGCCCTCCCGGAATAGCGGTTCACGCGGTATAGCAAAGGTTGTAAAGGGTATTACGAAGGATGCTTTCATTGAATTATATCGTAGGGCTTTAAATGAAAGCCGTGACCATTCGGTATTGATTGAACAGTTCATTGAAGGCCCAGAGTTCTCTGTCGAGGTGATTGTGTGGAAAGGAGAACCTCATGTAATAGCTGTAACAGATAAGAAAACGACCGAGGCTCCATATTTTGTAGAGCTTGGTCATAACCAACCTTCAATGTTCTCCGAGGATATTCAGCAGAAGCTTAAGGAAGGGGCAATAGCTGGAGTTAAAGCCCTTGGCCTGAGTAATTGTGCGGCTCATTGTGAATTGAAAGTGCAGGATGGTAATGCATATTTGATGGAAATAGGAGCAAGGATGGGTGGTGATTTCATCTCAACGGAGTTAACTCATCTAAGCACGGGTATTGATATGGTGGCTGCCACCATCAATGTTGTATTAGGTATCAAACCGAATCTTCAGCCTATAGAAACAAAACATGGCGTTTGTATACGATATTTTACACCCAAGCCGGGAAAATTGATTGGTATTGAAGGTGAAAACGTATTAAAGGACCCTCATGTTTATGATGCAGAAATCTACTATCATGTTGGCGATATGATACCAGAGGTTAAATCTAGTTTGGATCGCTCAGGACATGTGATAGTTACTGATGTGGATGCTCTGTCTGCTATTAAGCGTGCAGAAAGTATTATTTCGAATGTAAAATTGATAACGGAATAAATATATATGTATCAACATTTCTTTAAAAGAATTATTGACATCTGTATAGGTCTTGTCGCCTTGCCTTTTGTCATGTTGGTCATCTTGTGCTGTGCACCTTTTATATGGTGGAAAGACAAGGGTCCCATTTTTTATAATGCTACTAGAGCCGGAAAGGATTACAAGCCGTTTAAGATGTTCAAGTTGCGTTCGATGTATGTCAATTCGCCAGACCTGAAGAATCCGGATGGAAGCACTTACAATAGTGATGACGACCCACGGGTCACTCCTATAGGGAGGATTATGAGGAAGACATCACTTGACGAATTCCCTCAGTTCCTCAATGTATTGACTGGAGACCTTAGTTTCATTGGGCCGAGACCTAAACTGTATCGGCCAGAGAAATATCCAAACGGTCTTGAAGGTGACATGAAGACAAGTTTCCTGGTCAAACCTGGTATAACAGGATATGCACAAGCATATTTCCGTAATAGTATTACTCAAGAGGAAAAATTCCATTGGGATGCTTACTATGCAGAGCATGTCTCTTTCTTGATGGATATAAAAATAATAATTCAGACATTTTATAGTGTTATAGGTAGAAAAAACATTAATACAGAACAAAGTTATAAAAAGTGACTTATGGATGAAAGACTAAAAAATAAGCGGATCTTGCTCCAAGGTGCCAGCCGAGGAAATCTTGGATTTATCAAAACGGCAAAAGCTCATGGCGTTTATGTCGTTATGACAGGATTAGGAGGCGACTTTCCTTGTAATCCATATGCAGATGAATTCTGTAAAGCTGATATTCTTGATTGCGATGCAGTTTTGAAAGTAGCACAGGATCACCATGTTGATGGTGCAATCATATGTTGTTCGGACACTGGATTACAGGCCGTTGGCCGTTGCAATGACGTGATGGGGTTAACAGGACTGTCTGAAAAATCGGCAGAAATGGCATTCAACAAGTTGCTGATGAAAGAGAGGCTGACAGATGCTGGTGTGCGTACTGCCAAATTCTATAAAGTTTTCAACGAGAAAGATTTGCAGGATGCCGTTAAGAATATTGGCTATCCCGTAATTATCAAGGCTGTTGATCTGCAAGGGAGCAGGGGAATAAATATTGTAAAGGAAGAACGAGACCTGCTACCGTCTTTTAGAGATACAATGTCACTTACAAGGACAAACTATTGTATAGTTGAAGAATATCTGGTAGGCAAGGAGTTTGGGGCGCAAGCTTTTGTTTATAATAATGAAGTCATTTTCGTTTTGCCTCATGGCGATGAAACATTTATGTGTAAGACAGCTGTCCCAATCGGTCATTATATGCCGTATGAAATGAGTGATATTCTATTTAATGATACTTGCGGGCAGGTAAAAAAGGCAATTGCAGCGCTTGGCTTTAACAATTGTGCTGTTAATGTTGATTTAATTGAAAGGAATGGAGAGGTATATATTATAGAATTGACAGGCCGAGTAGGAGCAAATTGCCTTCCAGAATTGACCAGCAATTATTTTGGGATTAACTACTATGAGATGATTCTGGCTACATGTCTTGGCGAAAGCCCCTTGCCATACTGGGAACAGCGTAAAGCCCCAAGTGCAACTATGGCTAAAATGGTCAAGTCAGAGAAAAGTGGCATTGTTAAATCAGTATCTTTGCCTGAGAAGAGAAGCGATGCCGAAATACATCTTTTCGTCCATGAAGGCTCTGAGGTGAGAGCATTTACCAATAGTAACGATGCTATTGGAGAGGTCATAGTTAAAGGAGCTACATTAAAAGATTGCGAATTAAAGACAGAATCAATATTGAAATCAATAGAGATTCGTTTTCAATAGCATTTGACTTGGGGTGTGTTATTCTACAATATAATGAATAAAGAAGCCATTTCTTCCCCCAATGTAGATTTGTTTTTTGAGTTAATACAGGTCGCTCTTGGGAGTCGGGAAAGGTTGTCCTTAAAGCCCACTCCTGATGATTGGAGTGATTTGTATACACTCAGTAAAGAGCAAGCTGTATCGGGAGTCGTGTTTACGGCATTAGACAAACTATCTCAAACTGGAATAAAACCGCCCATAGATCTTTTATTTGAATGGATAGGTGAAAGTGAGCAAATAAAACAGCAAAATCTTTCAGTTAATAATCATAGCTACGAGCTTCGTGAAATTCTGTCCAATGCGGGATTCAGGAGTTGCTTCTTAAAAGGCCAAGGGAATGCCAGGATGTATATGGAACCTTTGTCTCGAACACCTGGCGATATTGATGTCTGGGTAGAAGGAAACCAAAATGCTGTGAGAAAATTTGTCTTGTCTCAATGCCCTGATGCACAAGATGGAATTATGCATATTGATTTCCCGATATTTGATGATGTTGACGTGGAGGTTCATTATAAGCCAAGACATCTGGTTGTTCCAAAATATGACAAGAGACAATCTCTATGGCTTCAGGAGATAGCTGAGGAGCAGTTTGTAAATATGGTCAGTCTTCATCCACTTGATAGTAAGAAAGTATCTGTTCCTACTGTCAAATTTAATATTGTACATCAAATGTCGCATATGATGGGACACATGTCGGCTGAAGGAATAGGCATCAGGCATTTAATTGATTATTACTATATACTGAAAAAGCTACGAAATGGTAAGTTGGACGAGAATTATGAGCAACTATTCAATTATCTTGGGATGTTGAAATTTGCTAAAGGAATAATGTGGGTTGAGCATCGAGTGCTTGGCTTGAGTCCAGATTGTTTTATTGTGTCGCCTTCAGAGAAAAATGGTAAACTCATTCTGAGGGATGTCTTAGAAGGAGGAAATTTTGGGCGTTATCGCAAAATACACTTTTTACGAGAGAAAGGTATGTTATGGCGTGTAATTATTGATACACACCGTTTAATTCGCCTTTTTCCTGTTCAGCCATCGCAAATGTCATGGAGATTGCTAAACAAATTCATTAAAGTTGGGAGAATACTATAAAATAATGAATATGGAGGTTGCAATAAACGAAGATGAATAATTAAAAAATGGAATTATGAAAAGATTCAAAAGGTACTTTTTAGGGATAGTCAATCATTTCCAGAGTATGGAAACGCTGGCTAAGAAGGCTGGTGTAAAAATGGGGGGGGGGAAATTTTATTGTTTCACGTTTTTGGGAGCCTTCAGAACCCTATCTTATTGAAGTAGGCTCGAATTGCCAGATAACGGCGGGAGTTAAATTCTATACCCATGGTGGAGCAGGTGCAGTTCGGAGGTGGTATCCAAATTTTGATACATTTGGTAAGATTAAAATAGGGAGTTTCGTGTATATTGGTAATAATGTTATGGTAATGCCTGGCGTTACCATCGGTGATAATGTTCTAATTGCGGCTGGTTCTGTCGTAACAAAATCAATACCAGACAATTGTGTTGTGGGTGGAAATCCTGCTAGATTCATTTGTATCATTGAAGATTATATAGAAAGGAATAAATTGTATAATACTGAATCTAAGGGTCTTAATCCTATGGAAAAGAAAAGTTTACTGCTATCGCTTTCAGATGATAAATTTGTAAGAAAGTCAGAAATTCTAAAAAAATGAGATAGATAGTGTGACGTGCAAAGCCTAGATTCTGATATGGTAAGTTTTGCTACGTCAATGCCAGTATTTTCTGGAGGTTTATGTTTGAGGGTTGGTTAGGATGAATAGATAATGAAAGCGAAATTACAAATATCACAGCGTGGTTTAGAGATGCCTGCTTCGCCTATCAGAAAGTTGGCCCCTTTGGCATACGCTGCTGAAGATAGAGGAGTTAAGATATACAGGCTTAATATAGGCCAGCCTGATCTGCCAACTCCACAGAAGGCATTGGATGTGCTGAAAACTGTGGATAGAAAAACTTTGGAGTATAGTCCATCTCAAGGCTATCGCTCATTGCGTAAGGCATTGGTGAACTACTATGACCGTTATCAAATAAAGCTTGACGCAGACGAAATAATCATAACGAGCGGAGGAAGCGAGGCTGTTCTGTTTGCATTTATGAGTTGTCTGAATCCTGGCGATGAGATTATTGTCCCTGAACCAGCCTATGCCAATTACATGTCGTTTGCTATTTCTGCAGGTGCAGTTATTCGAGCAGTCGCTACGACTATTGAAGAAGGTTTCTGCCTCCCAAAGGTGGAAAAGTTTGAGGAACTTATCAATGAGAGGACTAAGGCAATATTGATTTGTAACCCCAATAACCCTACTGGCTATCTGTATACACAGAAGGAGATGAACCAAATTCGGGATTTGGTGAAGAAATACAAGCTTTACCTATTCTCGGATGAGGTTTATCGTGAGTTTATCTATACAGGGTCTCCATATATCTCTGCTATGCACCTTGAAGGTATTGAGCAGAATGTTGTTCTGATTGATTCCGTTTCTAAGCGCTATTCTGAATGTGGTATTCGCATTGGCGCATTGATTACCAAAAATGAGTGTGTGCGCAAAATTGTGATGAAGTTCTGTCAGGCCAGACTTTCACCACCTTTGATTGGGCAGTTGATTGCTGAAGCCTCCATCGAGGGAACAGAACAATATTCACGTGATGTATACGATGAGTATGTGGAGCGTAGGAAATGTCTGATTGATGGCGTGAACCGCATCCCCGGATGTTACACACCTGTTCCAATGGGAGCTTTTTATACTGTTGCACAACTTCCTGTTGATGATACCGAGAAATTCTGTGCATGGTGTTTGAAAGAGTTCTGTTGGAAGGATGAGAAGACACCTGATGGTAAGATTGGAGAAACTATAATGATGGCACCTGCAGCAGGTTTTTATTCTACGCTAGGTATGGGTATAAATCAGGTGCGTTTGGCGTATGTGCTGAATAAGAAGGATATTCAAAGAGCTTTATTTTTGCTTGAAAAGGCTTTAGAACAATATAAATAGCTGGAGAAATAAAAAGTTAGAATGACGAAAAATTATATACTGAGATAAAAAATATTCATCATTAAAATATGAACATGAAATTGAAAAACATTCCTTTCTCTCCGCCTGATATGACGGAGAATGAGGCAAAAGAGGTAAGAGAGGCTATTCTTTCTGGTTGGATAACTACTGGTCCAAGAACAAAGAAACTGGAGCAGGAGATTTCGGAGTTTGTGCATACGGATAAGACGGTATGCCTGAACTCGGCTACTGCTGCCATGGAGATGGTGCTCCATCTGTTGGGTGTGGGACCTGGCGATGAGGTGATAGTACCCGCTTATACATATACTGCTACAGCTTCAGTCGTGCAGCATGTCGGGGCAAAGATTGTGTTCGTAGATTCGCAGAAGAATTCTGTGGAGATGGACTATGACCAGCTGGGGCAGGCGATTACTGAAAAGACCAAGGTGATTTCGCCAGTAGATTTAGGTGGCGTAGTGGCTGACTATGATCGTGTGTATGAAATTGTGGAGCGCAAGAAGGCTTTATTCCGTCCGTCGAATGCTTTGCAGGCGAAGATAGGAAGGATTGTGGTGTCTGCTGACTGTGCTCACAGTTTTGGCGCAAACCGTAAGGGAAAGATGGCTGGTGAGATTGCTGACTTCTCTTCATTCAGCTTCCATGCGGTGAAGAACTTCACGACTGCTGAAGGTGGAGCCATGACATGGCGTCTCCCCTTCGGGAATGAGCCAGTTTCAAGTTCCAAGTTCCAGATTTCAGGTTTGGACTATATGCCAACTGTACCTAAGAAGGAGGGTGAAACATGGAATGAGTTGCTGTATCGTATTTCACAACTGTTCAGCCTGCATGGCCAGAACAAGGACGCTTTGGCTAAAACCAAACTTGGTGCTTGGGAATATGACATCATTGGCCCATGGTACAAGTGCAACATGACTGACATCATGGCTGCTCTTGGTCTGGTACAGATGGAGCGTTATCAAGGAATGTTGGAGCGTAGGCATGAGATCGTGGCACGCTATAATGCTGCATTGAAGGACTGCAATGTGGCTGTACTGAACCATAAGGATGCTGACCATTGCAGTTCACACCACTTGTATATGGTTCGTCTGTTGGGTAAAACCCGTGAGGAAACCAATCATGTGATTGAGCAAATGGCAGAAAGAGGTATTGCAACTAACGTGCACTACAAACCGCTGCCTATGATGACAGCATATAAGGCACAGGGCTTTGATATAGCTAATTATCCGAATGCTTTTCATCTCTTCGAGAATGAGGTGACGTTGCCGTTGCACACTTGCCTCTCGGATGAAGATGTAGATTATGTCATTTCAAACTTCGTTGATATTATCAAACAAGATTGATGCCTTCTTGACATTAGTTCGATTGGGCATCGGGCATCCCGCATATGTGATGCCCGATGTAATCGACTGGCAGGCCATAGAAGCCCTTGCTAACCAGCATGGGCTTTCTGCTATAATATTGGACGGGGGCGAAAAACTTCCAGAAAGTAAACGTCCCCCCCAAGAGTTGTTGTTACAGTGGATAGGTGAAGTTTTACGTAAGCATCCAACCCCTTTTTAGGTGGTCTAAGATATAGTCATTACCTTTGTGCCATTAATTCTAAAAACAGAAGTTATGGCAGTAAACAGTAAAGACATTGAAATCCTTTGGAAGCAGTATTCTGAGGATGAGGTTAATAAGGGAATCTCTGTTGCCCAGTTCTTTGAATCAAATGGCATACCTTATCATTGCTTCGAGAAATGGTACAAGAAGAAGTACTCCAAGACCGGTATTGTAGATTGCATTGTTTCAGGTTCGCCTGATGGGACGGTAGAGGTTCCGGAAGGAGGGGGATTGAAACCCTCTAATAGAGAAATGCGGAAAGAAGTGTATGTGTCGTATGTCAATATTGGTCTGAGTAATGGTATCAAGGTAGAGCACCATAGGTTGAGTTATGGTGAGCTGGTATGTTTCATTAATAAACTGCAGTCGTTATGTTCAGTCTGAGTGGTGCTACTAAATTTAAGTATATTCCCAATTACAAGGATATGCGTGGAGGATATGACAAGCTGCGAGGCGTTGTTTGCACCCTTGATGGCAGGATGGAGGAAGGCACAGCCTACGTGTTTACTTCCAGGAACCAGAAACTGGTGAAGATCATCCGTCATGAGCATAATGAGTGCCAGTTATATATGCAGAAGTACGATCACGGTATGAGTTTCGTACGGCTGGAATTTGACGGAACCAGGCCAATATATGTTTTGGAATGGGAGTACCTTACCGCACTGTTGAGCTGTCCGGTCATCAAGAGGATAGATTCGATAGGAGTGAAATATGATGAAGATGCAGCATAGAGACCAGAAGTGGTGTTAAAAATGCGTAAATCAAATCTGTGTAAGAATGGTGTGTGTTTTGTCTAACATGTTGATAGTCAGATATTTGTATGTATTGTATAGATGCGTTGTGAGCCATGTAGGAGCCGTTAGTAGGTCTTATTTTGGTATGATGCATAGGGCTGTATTACTGGCTTTCCGCGATGGCTTAGAATTCTTTAAATACCTGATAACCAGACTGTTAAATAATGTTTGTATAGTTGCAGATGTCAAGAAAAGTGGGTACCTTTGCATAGCAAAAGTCCCATATTATGGCAGGTCAGCATATAGACATAGAGCGCATGATTATGCAAGCCCGATATGCGATGCAACTGGA
>Ga0326511_10001079_pt1 | contig 23143 bp, 17 predicted proteins | sample 0_2496_0518_D_FD_203701 | JGI IMG/M metagenome (GOLD analysis project Ga0326511, IMG submission 203701) | Bovine rumen microbial communities from UC Davis, California, United States - 0_2496_0518 | ecosystem: Host-associated > Mammals > Digestive system > Stomach > Rumen | place: USA...
CAAACATTGCTGAAAATCCATCACACATACGATCAAATAAAATTTTGTCTTCTTTCGATAAATTATTAATATTATTCACAGCTTCTTGAATAGGACACCAATCTGGTCTTGAATCTAAAGATATTTTAAAAGAAGTTATATCTAATATTTCTTTATCTTTACTTTTTGGAAGTCCACAAATAAAATCATTAGCATTAATTTGTTTAAAACTTGCACATAATCCACATTTTTCTGGAACTTGTATTTTCATTTATTTTTCACCCTTCTATTTTTTAAAAATGAGGTGAGGATTTGCACCTCACATGATTATGTACACTCTCGGTCTTTGCAGGAATTCTCCATTCCCCTTTCTATACTCGTTGCAACTCATATAGATTGGTTTTATACAAAGATGCGTCTACCTATTCCGCCACTCACTTTTTACATTGTTTTAAAATAATTATGAGGTAAGGATTACAGGGCATATCCCCAGTCAGATTTGAACTGACACTGGATGGATTCTAAGTCCATTGCCTCTGCCAGTTGGGCTATGAGGACATAGCACGGTTGGAGGGATTCGAACCCACACTGTCTGCATCTTTAGTGCAGTGCCTCTGCCTCGGGCTACAACCGCGTACACCTGGATGGATTCGAACCCTCACTTATGCGGGCTTAAACCGCATGCCTCTGCCAGTTGGGCTACAGGTGCAAACTCTACAAAGACCGTCTCAACTTTGTAGCATTTGTAAGCGATTTCTGTTTCTGTGTCATACATACTCGATGTATTGGTACTGTGTCCAGGTCTACTCACGGTTTACGATACATGAACAATCTTTATTAAAATTCCTTATCAACATTATGTAGATAAGGTGTATCGCCGGGTTTTGATTTTAATTGGAGCGACCCGATTTGAACAGGCAATCTCATGATCCCAAATCATGTGGAATAACCAAATTATCCTACGCCCCAGAAGAAGTGCCGGATTAGCGGCTCCGGCAAACCACAAGCAAATAAATGGAATAAAACGAGATACATTTTTACACAAGCTTGATTTCAAATATCAGATGTTTTAAATTGCTGTATGTATCTCTAAATATATACCGTCTATCATGGCTGTGTGACTGTACAGTAATTAATAACACACAGATGATTACCTTGGTATAAGCACCGGATATAGGTTCTGCCCCTATTCGCTCAGATTCAAAGTCTGCCCCACTACTAATTATGGTAATCCGGTTTAATGCTACTGATGCCAGTTTGGTAAACACCAGTAGCAAGCTTGTTGATCCTAATCACTGTTCTCACTCAGCGATCACGGGGCAAACCACTTTACTTGTCATGTTTTGCACCGACAGTTTAGTACTGTGGTAACTGCGTAAGCTATTGAAGATCCCTACGCTAACCTTTTGTCACATGTGACTGTGATTTTTCTACACTTAGCAGTAGACTCTGTGCAGACCAAGAGTTCCGGTTGTAACATTTGGATTGTATCATTCTCTGCAGCATATCGTCTTTATAAATGAAAATGTTTATAGTTACTACGGTGTCTGCACTCACCTAACGGACGCTGTAGGATTCGAACCTACGGACGGCTATCAAACCGTCTCCAGCTTTCAGGGCTGGTGCTTTTTATCCACTCAGCCAAGCGCCCATAATTGTTAACATTTAATTTTCAAAGTTCTTGTCAGTGAAGCATCCCTCACTGACAAGAATATATTATCACATACCGTTCCGCTTGTCAACTACTTTTATTAATTTATTTCATGTTTCTCTAAAAAAGTTTTCAGAAGCGTGTTTCTGTTATAGTCTTCTTTTTTGGTAAGGCAATAGTTAACAGTTTTCCTCATACCGATATGGAAGCATCTCTTCTGTGTTCTGGTAATAGCCACATACATCAGATTCGAATTCGTCATATAAGTATGTGCTTTCGGAGTGATGTAAATCACATATTGTGATGACGATCCCTGAGATTTATGCACTGTCATACAATATCCCAAGTCAAGTTTTTCTATGTCATTCTTGTCATACAACACAGTAGCATCAGGAAACTCTATGATCATCGTATCACCAATAATTTCTTTGACCACACCAGTCTCGCCATTAGCAATAAAAGTTTCTGATGCATCTTCAAATTGATATTCAGGATCGTATACACACGCCTTGTAGTTATTAGCGATCTGTATAACGATGTCACCTTCATAATATTCTACTTCTCCAACCTTTATCATTTTCTTTGAACCGTAATTCAAGTTCGCAATCTTCTGAAGGGCAGAATTGATTTTTCTCCCACCAAAGTCTCCCACTTTCATGGCAGATAAAACCTGAATGTCTGCCGGAGCAACATGGGTACTCAAAAGTTTCCTATAAATCATAATCAATCTTGACAAAATCTGATCCTGGTTCTCAGGATCTACATCAACAAAGCTGTAATCATCACCAAATGGTACGACCTGTTTGGATGTTGGCTCAAGATATTTCGTTGACATCCTGATATCTGTCGCAACTTTCATCAGACCACCATCAGCATACCTGAAGATTTTTGTAAGAGTCATCTTTGGAATCTTTCTCGTTGCAAGAAGATCATGGAGTACATTACCGCATCCAACAGAAGGTAACTGAGCATCATCACCTACCATGAGAAGTTTTGTTGCTTCAAAATCAATAGCATCTAATAAGTGCTTAAAGAGACTAATATCTACCATAGACATCTCGTCCACAATCACGACATCACATTGTAGCTTATTACTCTGATTGTAACTCCAGTCACCATTTTCACCGTTACCAGGCTTATATCCAAGTCCTCTATGGATTGTAGTTGCATTATAACCCGTGTATTCTTTGAGAACTTTCGCAGCTTTCCCAGTGGGAGCCATCAGCATGTATGAACGATAGTTATCATTAAGCATTTTAATGACAGCGGCAATAGTTTGCGACTTACCAGATCCGGCATTACCATTCAAGATGTTCACGTTAAACATAGATACCATTTTCAAAATGCAGAACTGTTCATCAGTCAGAATTTTCCCATCTATCTCTCGATACTGATCAATGTCCTTAATATCATACGCTGTCCTATGCGATAAACCCTCATTAATCATTTCAGCAATTGTTTTTTCTGTTTCATATGTATGTTTATTAGCGATTACATCATTAGCAATATCACAATAAATCCTATCGTCACTCAAACATTCACTGAAATGATCTATACACTCTTGAGCCATTGCTGAAACTAAGTTTTTCAACGCTGTATATCCAATATAGGTATTCCCATTAAGTTCATTCTGATCAAGGTTATAGATAATGCAAAACAAACAACGCTGCTTACTGGTTATAACTGGTTCGTCAAACTGGATTACTGGTTCTTTACCATTTGCAATATCAAGATTCGCCTGACGATCAATTTCCTGGATTAAAGTGTCAGCTTTAAGAAATCCTACTCGTGAAATTCCACATAGCGTATCATATGGATCTTCACTAAGTTTCTTGTCAATCATTTCAGTGGATGTATACTTATCAAAAAGCCTCTGAATAACCGTAAAAGGCAGAATCCCATCATACTTACTCATCACATCCATCATTGCAAAGTTTTCAACAACTTTCTTCTTGATCTTTTCGAAAGTCTTTTCTTTGATTCCTTTTGTTTTAGAAAAATCAATTGTTTTCCCACTCAGAATAATATCAATGATATCAGGATATTCTTTGTACAATACATCAGCCTGTTGATCTGTGAGGATACACTGAAGAAATTTATACACGTCCGCACCAGTCGTTGGTTTATGCCGTGTGATCTTCTTTACATTGTACGAAATACCATACTTTCCACCGTCTTCTTCCGTAGCTACAATGGAGTATACGACATCTTGATCAAGCTCTATGATATCACCTTTAATTGATACATTACCATACTGATTCTGGACGATATCAGGATATATACTTGGGTCTACACTCATAGCATATATCCTGAACTCGCCAAAGCCTTGATATATTTTTCTCTCAACTGTTCCTGCAAATTCTACTATCTTCGACATGTGTTTTCCTCAATTCTTGATTCGTAATTTTATTTGTCACTCCTTAATCACTTCATAAGAATTAAGGATGTCTTCTAATTCGTCTGTTTCTACCCATTTGCCAGTGGAATCTGGACGCTTTTTAAATTCCTTATCGAACCCATCAATCTTGAGTATAGACCACAACCCAAAAGGATTCGCCTGATAAATTTTACTATACTTAATTCTGGTTTTTATTTCTTCGCCATCATAAATTCTTCTCGCAACAAGTCTCGGTTTAGACGCATCTTTATTCTGAATAAACTCTACAATAACATAGTAATCTTTAGATATATCAGGCATAACAGTGTTAACATATTCAAGATGATCTTTTTCAAATTTCATCTGACGAATAAGGTCAAGAGACTCATTTGGAATTTTATCACATAATTCTTTGAGTAGACCCAACCAGTTGATACCCTTATATATTTTAGCAGTCTCTTTCTCCGCATATTTCTTCATAAGAAATTCGTTCACACCCAACTCTTCCATCTTATCCTTTTTAATCTGCTTGATTCCAGCAAATTTATCATAAAGCTTCTCGACCTCTAAAAGCTTCTTGTTGTTTCCAAAGTCTGAGAAGTAATTAAGTCCTGTCAAGATCTCAAGCTGTCGTGAATTGACAGAAGTTCTTGCGTTGATATCATTCAGAAGATCTATGAAATCTTCATATTCTTTTGACTGAGCAAGGTTCATTAGTTCATCTGCTATCTGAGCATTACAATACTTAATGGACTCAATTCCTTTATATATTGCATGGCTTGGTTTATCTACGGAATAATCCGCAAGAGACTTACCAAACTTAATTGGTAGTATCTTAACGTTTTTAAGTTTTGCCAACTCTGTACCATACACAATATCATCAGTATTATTCGCACAGTTCAAATAAGCTGCAATAAATTCTTCTGGATGATAGTATCGTAAATATGCACAAAGATAACCGATCATTGAGTACCCTTGCGAATGATTAAAGCCGAACTGATACCTTGCCGAATCTTCTATAATCTTAAGAAACTGCTTTGCTTCTTGCTCTGCTATTTCTTTAGGTTGTGGTGACATTTGGCAGTAACCACTAAGAATTTTTGGCAAAGCTTTTTCAAGACGATCAACCTGCTTTCGGCCTATCGCACGTCTAATATTGTCTGCTTCCGACCCAGATAATCCACAAATCTGTTGAAGAAACTTAATTGTATCTTCCTGGAAAATTAGATAGCCATTATTATCCGCAAGCAAAGCGTCAATGATTGGAGATGGATTCTTATTAATTTCCCCAGACAGTAATCTATTTCTATAGCTTGCACCGGAAGGACGAAGTGCAGCGTTAACAATGGACATATCGTTGATTTTATGTGGATGAAATTGTTTTAACATTTCATAAGCATAATTTCCTTCAAATTGAAATATACCAGATGGGCTTGTAATCATATCATCCCACACAGCATTATCGTTCCAATTTATTTCATGTGACTTCGGATAAGGGATTCCTGTATATTCACATGTTTTTCTTATAACCTCTAATGATTTCACAAATTTGTTATGTTGGTTTTGGTTATGGAATTTATGTATTAATTAATTCTTGTATATGTTCTTTGGTTATTTTCTCAGAATGGTATATTCTAACCAATTTAATACCGTGATCATGTAATAATAGGTTTTTAAGCCTATCTCTGTGTTGCATATTTACAAACTCTTCATAAGTTCCATGAATATGCTCCCTAAATCTATCATGTTGCTCACCGTCATATTCGATAGCATAATTTATTTCTGGAATGTAGTAGTCAACATATAAATGTTTTCCTGTTTCAGGATTAATCAACCAATCCCAAGTATATTCTGGAATTACTACATCATATAATTCGTTAAGCACCGTTCTTAATATGTTTGATTTTGCACCGCCCCTAAAATTGAATGCATCTGGATGACCTATAGCATTTGCGATACCATTTTTACCATGAAATCGAAACGATACTGCTTCATAAGTATATTCGCATTCATCGTTTATCATCGCTCTACTAATGAATCCATACTTATCGTATAAGCGTTGTAAATCTGCAATCATTCTTTCTTTTGTGTATGTCTTTTCTGGTATATATTCTATACCAGATTCTTTGATGGCATCTCCCCAAGAGGGGAACATTTTTGTAATGCAACTTTCAGAAAAGTGACCATGTTTTCTGTATTGGATACTGGACGTAGTGTGATATTTATTATAAAATTCCTGAATATCTTTAATAACATCTTCTCTTGTATATTTCTTAACCATATTAAGTGGTATACCAAGCTCTGTCATTAAATTATTCACATTACCAAACGCACCTGCAATTCCAGTTTTTGAATACTTCCCGTGCTGCACATAGAACTCAATATCTATATGCCCATATGTTTCATACACACGCATAAAGTCTTGTTTAATATCTTCTGGATCGTTTCTGTTTCCAGATACATATTTAATATTTAGTTCTTCACATATTTTCCTTATCCCACCATATTTTGTTAGATATGTAAGTGGATTAATATCTAACGTATTATATTGATTTAATATATTAGTATTCATGATATGTTGTTTATCATAAATTCTCAATATTTCATTGTAAAATTCTTCTTTTGTATACTTACTATGAATAGTTATCACCCCTTAAATGATAACCAAAACCAACAATCAAGTCATTTCTGCTTGATTCTTACGGTGTTACCGTAATGTTCAGAGTATATAATTCGGCTTTCGCCTTAGTGGGGTTCTTATATATCATCACTGAAATATAAGTGGGATATTCCCATACTCGTTGAGGCTGAACTTATCGTGCCTGCTGATTCTGCAATCCTTTGTGCTGTTACGACTATAATACATACCGTGTAATATAGGTGTGACAAAGGCTCTAAGCCGTTCCCAGCATATAACCCACTTTACCCAGGGCAGAAATTTACCCTAATAAATCATACTTAACCAATCCTGTATAATCATGTATCTCTTCCATGTTGATATACATGATTCTTTTACCCTCGTTATTCCAGAAGCACCCAAAGTTATCAGGCAAAGTAATAGGTGAAACAACAATTCCAGCCGGATGCATTCCCTGTGAAACCACAGTGCCATTTAAACCATCGAAATAGTAGAACAGCTGCGGGTATTCCACTTTTTTAAGATGATCCATTTGTTCAAGATATTTTTTGTATTGTTCGTCAAGTTTCTGATACCTATCTATGTCACCAGATTCTTCAGCTGCTTTCATCTGATCTTTGGTTCCATCAATAGAATCCTTAATAGCAGAATATTTCTTTTTAATTTCAGCTACTTCATCCAACGGAATGCTTAATGCCCTTCCAATATCATCAATAGTTCCTTTATCAGAGATCGTACCCAATGCAAGGATATACGCTGTCTTCTCGTAAGTAAACTGGTCTATGATATGTTGATAAACCAAATCCCTCTGATCAGGAGAGATATCAATGTCAATATCCCCAACTTCTTCTCTATCTTCATTAGCAAATCTTGAGAAGATCGTATTCCATTTTACCGGATCAACATCAATAATATCTGTGATATAAGCAACAGTAGAACCGCCGACAGAACCTCTGCAAAATCCAATTGGTATGCCATTATCCCAACACCAGGTTACCAACTCAGACATGAAGAGCATAAACCCAATCATATTGATCTTTTTAAAGACACGCATTTCTTCCAGAATGTTAGCTTTATACTTCGGGAGATCAGCCTTATCAATGATCCCATGATTCAGTTTGTACTTTATCTTTTCTACAATACGTTCTTTTAATACACGTTCTTCATCATCATATAATTTAGGATATTTTATTGACGGATCGAGATCGAAATCAACCACCGAATCAGCCATCTTATTTGTATTTTCAATGGCTTCTAACACTACGTCCATTTGTAAAGCACCTTGTTGTTGAAACATGCTTACCAATTCTTCGTAGGATTTATAAGTCAAATCGAATTCATCTTCTTCAGCGAACTCAATTTTTTTGGCTTTCTGAAGAATACTTCTACATTCAGCTTTATACTGATTGATGCTATGTGTATCTGTTCCGGCAATCAATGGCTTGCCAGTATGTTTGGATGCTTCATAAAGAAATTTATTATACCTGATCTGACTCTCTGATTTTACATGTGGCTGAATTTCATAATAATCATACGCTCTTAATAACTTTTCGTATGTTTTTTTAGCATCGTCTATTTCTTTTTGTTTTTCAGCAATTCGTTCACAATAATCGTTCTGTGTCCTTTGTACCAATTCCTTCTGCTGTTCAACCCAAAGATCATATGTTAATGGCTGCTCTAGTTCTACATCTGGTTCTACATCTGATTCTGAATGCATCTTCAAATATTCATTATATCCATCCGTATTGATCCAAGAAGCAATCTGTTTTAATTTATCAATCTTCTCACGCTCAAGAGTCTGTATCTCTTCATAAACCGGATTAAAAACTCCAGGATATTTTGACAACGGAGAAGCCAAGCAAGCAGAAATCTTAATAACGTTATCAGAGATTGCAAAGAACTCATCAAATGATATCCTTGGCTTGTAATACATATGTTCTCTATCAGTAGCCTTACCTATCAAAAGATTGAGTTCTTTTACTCCATCATAATTCTTAGCAATAAGAATAGTGTGATAGTTATCTCTGACTTTCGGCTCTAATTGTGCGGTAAGATATACTTCGCAGCCATGTAAATATTTTAAGCCCATTGAATTTGCATATGCTTTCTTTTCTGTCCATGAATAGATATTTCCGTGTTCTGAAAAGCAAATTGCTTTCTGACCTAATTCAACTGCTTTATTTACATACAATCTGTAATTTGTACAGCTATCAAGAAGAGAATCCTCTGTGTGTAAATGATACACTACATAGTTATTACCCATCCCTTACCTCACATCAAACCATCTAGCCAGCTCATATCAAGTTCTTCATCGTCTTCAATCTGTTCTACTTTTTCAGGCTTAGACTTTTTACACACTTCAAATTCATCCTGATCCATACTACTCTCTTCAGTAATGCCAAGCATACGGATTAAGTCTTCGTCTTCCAATCCTTGTAATCCATTACCAGGTTTGGAACCACTATCGCCAACACAATCAGAGCTAACAGTATCTTTGCTACTATCATTATCTTCCTCGATTCCACCAAATAACGCACTCATGATATCATTATCATCAAGATCACTACCAACACCACCGAATAAATCCCCGCCATTCTTCTTGTTCTCAAGATAGTCTAAGTATCTTCCATAAGATTTATTCAGTAATCCAGAATACCCAGACAAATTAGCATAGTAATAGCTTTCTTTTTCAACGTCTTCAATAGAATCAAACCACACTTCATCTGCATGAGTAGGATCTGTGAGTAACTTTTCATTGTACTCTTCTGTCATATGCCCAATTTGAGTAACGGTTTCTTTTACAATCTCAGTCCAGTAATCAATGAGATCCTGAGTAAGATCTACATACACATAGCAGTCAGAGATTTTATACTTACACCGTACATCATCAGGCAGACATTCGATTGAATTCGTACCCACCATTTCGTCTACATATTCATCAATCTGGTCTTCATAACCAAGTTTCTTGAGCCACATTTTAACATTAGTAATAAGCTTGCTACCAATTTCTCTACGCTCTACGTCCTTCGAAGCAATCTTCCCGTTCGCCTGTTCGTATTGAATTGTTACATACTTTAAGAAATTCCACGCAATCTTAATATCTTTAAGTGGAATACCTTTCTGGTGAAGTCCAAGTGCATAACACACAAGCTGACCACACTTATCCTTTTGACCGGACGCAGAATATTTTGTACTCGTCTTAAAATCTATGATATGATAATTGTTTTCATCATCTTTAAAAATCGCATCAGCATAGCCTTGAAAAACAATCCTATCAAACAGCGTCAGAATAAACTGCTCACATACAACCTTGTATGGAATCTTATTATGATGTTCAAAGAAATGCTCCAGATTCTCTTTATATTTGCTTGCAATACTTCTATTCTTTTCAGAATCGTTTCTATCGAACTTTAAATCCATGATATCTATGGCAGCAATCCAGTTCTCATTGAAGTATGTGATCATTTCATCATACTCAATCTGACCTTCATACAGTTTCTCAAGAGAATCATGACATAAGCCACCCATAACTGAATAGACACAATCCTGTCTGTCCTCTTTGAGATGCCTAATATATTGCAAGTAATACTCATTCTTACTCTGTCTTGCTCTTTCCAGTCTCGACCAAGACCATATGGTTTCTACACCATATTTCTCTTTTATTTTATTTAACTCTTCATTACTAAGTCTCACGCTTCGTCCACCACCTTCAAACTCTTTAAATATTCCAGATGTTCACGTTCATCATACACCACTCTATGATCAAAAAGGTATTTGTAAATCTTATTCTTTGCATCAGCCGGAGAATCTTTGTCTCCAAGCAGTCCGAATCTATCATAAATATAGGAAACCTTACGAATCCTATAGAATTGTTCACAACAATACCTTAGATAATCAACATCAATGTCTTTATCAAAGGCAATTACAATTTCAACACCCAAACCAATTAAAATACTTTGTTGTTCTCTACTCAAAACATGACCAGAGCAAGCGACACACCCATAATCTCCTAACGTGTCACGCTTCAACACAGATTTTTCGGCTTCAAACACAACCACATACCCAAGTTTCGGAATCTCAGCCTTATTCTCCCATAGTCCATATAGATTGATCTGCTTCGGATACCCTGGAGTCAACCAGTACTTCTTGATATCAAACATATCATAGTTTTCCACACTGGTTCGCATATTAAAACCAAGCAATTCTCCTGTGAGCCAATATTTCAACGGAATAACCGTTCGTTTTCTGTAGTAAGAATACCCTATACCAAACTTCTTCCATGTCCAAGGCATGATCCCCTCTTTAGCAAAGGAGATATGTGGATACGGAGCGTACTCATTGATTAGACTCTCCTTCAACGGCTCATAATCATTGACGATACAGACTTTACTCATCCTTTTGATCATCTTAAAACGCATTAAAGGATCTGGTTTGTCAACAGGCTTGATTTCATTCTTATGGAAAGAGAATTTTAATCCAAGAATCTCATGAACATACTTTATTGCATCGTAAAATGAATACTGCTTTTTCTGTGCTTTCAGATTATACTCTACAAGAGAAAAAATGTCTGCTCGTTCGTTAAAATCATTCTCTCTTGTATAATTCTTAACATTAAGATACTCGTTGTTTCTCACATTGATAGCTGTTACATTATCGCCATCACAATTTGCACACGACCAGTAGCCCCTTTCTTTATGATAACAAATATGATGACAACCAATAGCCATCAGAACATCCTCGACCTTGTTGTTGTCATAGATATATGTCTTAAGCTCATTGATCGTCATCATATCTCCTTTGATCTTATATGAAATTTTCTATTTTGTAAGAAGCTGCGCTTCCAGCTCTTCAGAAATCTGGCATCACATTACAGATGCCAACTTCTCGCATCATATTCCTGCTTAAATCATGCTCAACAACAATCTGATATTGATTAGCAGATCCTTCTCTGTTCTTTATAATGAAAAGAATTTGATAATGCTTTTTAGTATCCAACTTCACAGGAATTTTTGTATTTCCGTTCTTACCTTCTCGTCTGAACACATGTAATTGACGCTTCTCTCCAGGATACTCGTCATCATACACATCTCTGATCATAATACATGTACTGGCAACATCTATGATATTCTTTGCCATTCCAATTGAGTCCTGAGTATAATATCTCTGATGGACAGAACCCTTACTCAGCTGAAATGTAATCAGTATGTGTACATTCTTGACTTCTGGCTTAACAAGATCATTGATCTCAACCATATGCTGTTGCATTTCCAACCATGCATGTTCTGAAACCTTTCCAGAATCCAACTTGAATGTATCCAGTACAAAATGTTTCACACCAAGAGCAGAGTATTTCTTAATAACCTTTAACACATTGGATGTCTTGTATTGCGTAAAAGGAATGACAGTGATTATATGATTTTGTGTCTGTTCTTGAATCCAATGCGCTGCGTCAATTAATTTCTGTTTTAATTCTGGAGTGTAATTACCATTTCTTAACTCATACTTTTGTATGTCGTTCTTTAAAATGTTATTCGAAACATAAATCAACAGTTCTCGTTGCCACTTTTTAATACCATCCTCATTAATCATACAGACAACCGGAGTTCCGTATTGTATACAGGATGGTATACAGGCGTTTCTGGCAAACGTACTTTTACCAACATTACTCAAACCACCAACTAACGTGATCGAACCAAGGCACTGACCACCAGTTTCATTGTTAAGCATTGGCATTTCTGCATACGGTAATCCTAAAGCAGATTCAACATCAAGTTCATCAATCAGATCAATTAACCCATCTGAAATATCATAAACAGTCATACCTCTGTCGATGTTCACATAAATGCTGTTAATAAAGGCTTCCCACTCAGAATAGATCTGCTCAGAAGTCATATCACAGTAATCCTTGATCCTATCCTTGACGTTAAAACCACGCTTTGATAGCTCAAGTACACCGTTCCATTTCACAAGTTCATCTACATATCCATCGAAATTTTTGGTATTTATGTACTCAAACGACTTAACGATTACGTCAAAACCACCATATTCATAGTACTTTGCTTTCAATTTTTCGTGCTGTTCAAGAAAGAATCCAATGGTCATTTCATCGAGATCCTGCATCTTCTGGACAATGAGCAGCTGATAAGCGATAGCCCAGTACACTCGCCATATGTTGTTAGAGAAATCACTAAGTTTTAAGTTGCAATCATAAATCAGATCTGGTTTCTTATAGATACAGAAAATGATATTACCCTCAATATCATTTTTATAAAGGTTAACCTTATTCGCTACTTCAACTAACTCCTGATCATATGGGGTTAGTTCAGCTTTATCTTTACTCGCAATGATGACCACCCCTTACTTCCAGAGAGTTTCAAGGACTGGATTATTATTTAATTGATCTTGCTTTTTATATTCAACTCTATCAGCATCAAGCGTAGAAAGGTCTACGGAGTTATCAGCTACTTGCTGTGACTTCTGGTTTCTTTTTATCAGATCTACCGTCTCTTGTAAATGAGACTCAACAACCTTGCACAGATAATTTGTTTTATGTCGTACATCTTCTATGTGGTTTCTGGACAAGCCACGCGAAATATCATCGGCATATAACCTTATCGTTCCAAGAATTGCATCATATCCAACATCACCAGAATCCCCAAACTCATTAATAAATCCTGGTGAGATTACATTATAATTTTCAGCAAACTTACCACTTCGTAAACCTTTCAATCTCAACACTACATATGATGGGAGGGGAACCGTATCATCATAGCCAAATAACATCTTTACATATCTGTATAACTCGTCAAACTGCGTCACATCTTCTGATGTCATTGTCTTTTTCTTTTGCGTTTGTTCCGTTTTACGCTTGTTCCCCATCATCATACCTCGCTGTTAAAGTGATTCAATATAAACCAGAACGGCTTCTGCATCTTCAGGCTTTGTGATCAGCGTAGGATTTTCATATCCCATCTTCTTAGTCATCTTTGCGATCTCTCTGACTGCATCCATATTGTTCTTAACGTTCTCTTTTATAAACGTCTTGATCTTTTCCATATTAGCTTCGAAAGACTTCTGCTCTTTTCGCTCTTCTTCAGCCTTGGCGATTTCCTGTTCACGAACTTCGGCTTCAGCTTCCTGCTCTTTTGCAACCTGTTCCATAGACTTACCAGTCTTTTCAATTTCTTTTCTGATTGCATCTGAAATTGCTTTAATAAGCTCATCACAATCAAACGGAATCTCGTCAACAATATCAGCAAATCTACTCTTCGAATCAATGACAAAGTTATCGCTTCTGAAAGAAATCTTTCTTTCTTCGCTTGTCAGTCTGTTAATTGTCTCGTCCTTGTGAGTAACAAGATTCTTCTTGCCAGTCTTTTCCGTTTTAATAGTTCTGTCTAAGTAAGCAAGAGCAATGAACGCCATCTTCTTCTTCAGAAGATTGAAGTATTTATTTTCCACATCAGAAGTAAGTGTAGTATATGTTACGCCACTAACAGGATCTGTGTTCTCCTTGTTCTTAACATGACCAATAACAATAGTACTTACTCCAACTTTCCTCAGTCTCGTGATCACATCAAACATCAGTTCAAATGCCTTAGTCTGACCACGCTGGAATCCACCCCAGGCTGCATCAATCGATTTTGCCCTATTCTCAGGATTGGTTGCATTGTAAAGTCTAATAGATTCCTGCTCTGCAAGCTGAATCCAACCATCGTAAGTATCAATGACAATCACACGGAGATCTTTATAATCAGTACTCTTGTTGTCCTCTATATCTTCTACGATATCAATGACCTGACCCCACTCATCGCAGTCCTCATATACAAGACCATTGATTGCAACCTGTCCCTGTTCTCCTGCCATCTCAAGGAACATATAACCATCTTCTCCAGCAAGCTTTTCACAGTACTGCTTAATAATGGTTGTCTTACCAATTCCGGCAGCTCCTAACAGACACATAGGATACATAAGCGGATCAACTTTCACTTCGTTTCTTTTTCCAAATTTTCTCATTATTTTCTCTCCATCTATATGTTTATATTCCGGTGACCATTGCAGCCACCGGAATCATAATCAACTTAATCCATATTCAGACCAGCAAGCCAATCTTCTTCCTCTTCATCTGATTCAGTCTTCTTCTCAGGCTTGTTCATTCCGCGAAGAATTGCATCATCTTCATCAAACGGAACTTCTTCATCCTCTGGTAAGTCAAGAAGTAGATCTTCTTCATCGTACTTGCGTTCGATTGGCTGAATCAGTGAAAGCTTGCCATCAATAACTCCGCTTGACGGACTCTTCAGCACCATCTTCTGCACCCTGTCACTTGATGTAGCGACACTCTGAAGTGCTTCTTCCTTAGTTCTCAGACCCATCATGATTAGCATCTTCACTTCGTCACTCAGGTCATCCTCAGTAAGCTGTACAGTTGAACCACCTTCAACAAATTCGCCAATCCAACGGACTTCGTTATATCCTTTCTTTGCAGTCAGGAATTTCTTAATGAGGAGATTATTCATGTTCTTTATTTCAGGATCGTCATCCATATTAAGAGTGATTTCCATATCTTTATGAAGCGGAACATTTTGCTTGACTTCCTTGCCACGATAATTTTTGTAGTACTCAAGGACAATAGCATCAACATTCAGAACGCCATTCTTCTTATCCAGGAACGATACGCTATCTTTTCCAACAAGGAATGTCTGCTCAAACTTCGCACAATACTTATCAGATTCAGGATTGGTTACAAGATAAATACTCTTTACTTCCTTGCGCACACGAAGCCTACCATCATATTCATCGTACTTAATGTTACCACGAACTCTTACGACAGCACCATTTGTAAGATGCTCAGAGATATATTTAATAAAGTCATAGGTATGAAGGAACCTCATGGTAAATACGTTTCCTTTATCATCCTTCTCAAGTCCAGCTCTCACAAAAGAACCGGAACCAATGTCTTCAAGGATCTTCGGATCATTCCTGTCATCCCATTCTACCGTTATTCTGTTTTTGTAATCCGTACTATCGTTTTCACCTTTGCCATAAGCATAAATCAAATTCTCACGATTTACACCAAATCCACCATTACATTCACACGTTACATTACCACTCTTCTCACCGCAAAATACTGTGAGATACATCTGATTATACGTCCAGTCAGATTTCTCTGAGTGCTGATCAATACGAAATGTGTTTTCATAAATCTTAACTTCACCAACTAATTCAAAACTATTTCTCCAACCGCTTTTATCTAATGTTTTCTTTTCTTTTACAGCCATATTTTAATATCCCTCTATGAATCATTCTCGCATTTAAAATTGTTTTAATCATAACATCCTCACTTTCCACATTATGAATTAATTGTTTTAGTTTAATCAACAGTGCTATATGTAAAACCTTTCGGTATATAATGGGATAATTACAGGTATATCGTCAAGTTTAGCCGAAAGAATAAATCTCTCGGCTAAACGGAATGTAGATCATGTCACAAGATGCATATGTAGTAGTTAAAGGTTTTTTAATTGTCGCTTCCTTAAATTTTAAAATTGCTGTGTGCATCTTAATGATCTACGCTTTATAATTCAACGCCCTTTAAAGCGTCTTCTACTTTCTGATATCTCTCAGAATTTAACGTTTCCAGTAGTACATCATATGGATCGGTTTTATTTGAGAGAACCATTTTACAGGTTGCAGGAGAGAAACCAGATACAAGTGCAACTCCGGCAGGATTCTGCTGTACAGGAATCGTGTTTGTTCTGGAATTCACATTCCAAAATACAAGTCTCGGAAGATGATATCCGTGTAAAGAATACTCAGCTGCGATACCATCAAACAGAGTAGGGCTACTATTACTCATATAATTGCTATAACGTCCTTCAAAGTAGCACATTCTGTCATATTCATTATCGCTTATAATTAACACATTCTGAGGCATCTCTTCTTGTGACATATGATTTCTCACAGCCGTATCAAGGATCAGCCTAAACACCTTGTAAATATCGGTATTGTTGCAGTCATTATTCTTACGAGCCAGAGTAATCTTATCTCTAAGTGTCTTGCAATTAGAGAAGTCGACAAGATGTGGACTACCACCAAACGTGATGTATTTATTAGCAAACTGTCCAGTCATATGCTCCGCAAAGTAAATTGCTAAAGCATCGGCAACATCGACAGCATATACATTTGAATGAGGATCAATTCTAGTATACATAGAACCAGAACCATCACCTACAACCAATGTATTCCCGTTTCCGTTTACATAATCAGGAAGTGCTTTCCACATAGCTTCGAGGGCAACGTCTTGAGCTTTTATGCTACGCCATCCATCTGTATACTTGTTTACAATGTCATGCGGAAACAGAACAGAAGCATTGATCTTAGTTTCACCCTTCTGAAGTGATGCTAAATACTTTCTGCGTCTCTCTTCATCGTTTCTGAGAAACGCACTATTATAAATCAGGTTTGCTCTTGACGGAACAGCTTCATACTTTATGTTGCCCCACTCTTTTTTACACATATCTCTTTCAACAATCTTAAGATATCCTCTAAGAGTAGAAAGCATCCTTCTGTATTCAGGTTCCGTAATGTGAAGCTCTTTAATCAGTAACTTAGCAAGTCTCTTACGTTCTTTGTTAGAACAATTGCAAGAAAAGCTCCACTTACCAATCAGGCTAATACTGTTCGTTCTGTTTTTGACTCCAATCAGATCACTCGCATACTGCATTTCCGCAATCTGAGCAATATCAGATTTGAGTTCTGTATCAACCAGACGAAGAAGATCATCCCATCTTCCATACTCAGGAATCAGAACAAGTACAGCCTTAACTACATCAGGTTTATTCTGAATCAGCCAATCAAGGCATACTCTAAATGTTCTACGTTCTCCGTCACCACCTCTGCAATCTCTCACTTTAAAGAGAAACTTAATTGCAAGAAGCGGATTCTCATAATAAGCTTTTGCAAAACGATCCTGGATCTGTCTGTCGGACTCATGTCTGAGAGAACCAATTGCAAAGTTCATGTCAAGCAGTTCATGACCTGAAGTAGAATAACCAACAGCACCATTCTCGGTAAGCTGTTTTCTGTTGTCAAGAGTACCTTTCATGTTAGTTATAAAGTTTGCCATATTATTTTCCTTTCCAAGATGCTTTTATAAGACGGGATTCGAACCCGCATCTTCAGGTTTTACCCTGACGTTCTACCATTAAACTACATCCGCAATGATGGAGCGAACACTTTTAAATTGCTGTAAGCATCTTTATATGGTTTGTTTTTAAGGAATGGGAAGCTGCCGGATTCGAACCGACACCTTTTCTGTACCAAAGAAAATTTGTTTTGTAAAATAGCTGTATGTTTCTTTTACAAGAAGCATTAAAAACTTTACATGCTACCATTACACCAAGCTTCCCATATAACGAGATACATTTTCTGGAAAATTAGATTAAAAGTCTAAGCCAAAAATAAATTGCTGCATGTATCTCTAAAGTGGTTGGCTGGGATTCGAACCCAGAACACGAGCTTAACAGGCTATATCATTAAAATCGCTGTGCGTTTCTCTTACAAGAAGCGTTTGTTGATTATTACGCGCTTTATCCACTTAAGCTACCAACCACTAACAGAGAGACGAAGAATCGAACTTCGAACCCACAGACCCCATTAGATTAAAATAGATTAAAATTGCTGTTAGTTTTTAACTAAAAACTATTATTTATCATCTACTCTGTTGCTCTGCCAATTGAGCTATCTCTCTGGTAATAATTGGTAGTTGATAACGCTCAACTACCAAAGCGTTTAGAAAGGAATCCCACTATGTAAAAAGCAAATATTTTTATTCAACACTATCAAGATACTTGGTTATGAAGCAGGATTTGAACCTGCGTAGATTGATCATCATTCAATTGACTTATCCGCTTGTCTATTCATTTAAGATTGCTGTAAGTATCTTAGTGTTGTGTTATAATTTGTTGCATTTAAAACCTATACAAACTATTTATCAGTTCACTTAATGATTTTGCTTCATCATGATCAAAGCGTGTATTAATAGTGAACGTGTTCTTTTTCTGAGGTTTCGTTTCCGTTTCTGTTTTATCATCAGAATAACCGGAAGTGTTCTCATTAAACTGGAGCTTCACATTAAACGAGATCGTATCATGATACTTCTGGTTGTACGCCTTGATTGCATTCTGTACTTCAGTAATCTTCTGTACAAGCTGACTATATGCAATCTTTTTCTCAGCAAGCCAAGCTTTCTTGGCTGCTTCAGACTTCTGATTTGCTAATAATTCAGCTTCATGCTTCTGTGCGTCTGCATGAATGTTAAATTTCTTTCCATCAGATGTGACGTATGTAATCATTCAGCGCCCCTTTCTACATTATCAGACCAACCATAATCTCTGACCAGTTTGTCAAAAATCTGATTGTAACATCTGACATGCTTTGTCTTGTTCTGCACAAACAGTTTCTTGATCTCGTCAATGGCTTCAATCAGAATATCGTAGTCCTTATCCATGCGATCATGATATTTTAGATCTGCTTTAAGAGAAGCGATCTTCTTTCCGACTTCAAGAGAAAACACATCTTTGCTATCGCATTCAGCCATTCCAATGTATGAGACTCCGTCTTCCTTACCACAGTCAATGTCTTCACGAATCCTGCGGCTCATTTTTGGAAGAAGCGGTCTGATCACATCTTCAATTAAACAAAGAGAAACAGATGGCCAATTTCTATTTGAATTCTTATCGATCTCATCAGTAATCCCAGGAACATTCGTAAGTTTGGCGTAAACTCTGTTTTTCTTCTTACCATGATAATATTCGGTCATGCTACTGTTATTCATCTTACTCATATGCTTTCTCCTCTCTACGGCTCTCAATGGTTACCTTACCTTTATTTCCTTTAAGCGTTCTCAGAGTATTCTTTCTGGAATTCTCTTCTGCTTTAAGTTCATTACTAAGCCTGTCAAATAAGCTCTCCCACCAACTATAATTTCTTTCATCTTTTGGCATGTTCTTTTTCAAGATGCGGTTGGTACGATACATCTTCTTGGCTCTTTTGTACGGAGAAAGATAATCGTTCTTCATTTCGGATGCTTCCTGAAGATAAGCATCGAACCTTTCTTCTTTTGTCTGTTCGATAATTTGTTTCTTTTCCTTATTAGAAGGATCACCGGATTCTGCTTTCTTACGAGCAGCCCTCTCTTTCATCTTCGCAATCTTCTTCTGGATCTTTTCCTGACGGCGTTTTGCATTCTCTTCACGTCTTCCAGAACTCTTATATCTATCGAAGTATCTCTTGTCGGCTTCCTTCTTATTAAGTTTTCCCATCTTTGTCTCCCTTTGAGTGGATTTTGTTGTTAACTCTCTGCTGACACCTATATATTACCATTTTGAAATCGAAATGTCAATAGGTAATTTATAATTTATTACATGTTTGTTTCTGGCAGAAGAGATTCCGTCACCGGAACCTCTCCGTATCAGTATACTATCACACCAGAAACAGTTTGTCAACAACTTTTTTTTAATTTTTCGCAAGAATATTTACGCAGCTACCTGTGAAAAATCAAATACACGAAGGAGATCGCCAAAATGGAACGTGAAAAGCATACCACTTTCATCTGTTTCCAAACTGTCCCAACTGGACAGGCACACTTCCGTTCCGTCTTCACAATCAATCTGGATCGATCCGTTTCCGTCCACCTCAACACCATCAATTCTGCATGATCTTACTTCGCTGAATCCAGTTGCGGATACTTCATTCGTAACATACTCATCATACCGAATTGCGTTGCTAACAGCTTCCATAAACATCCCAATCTTCTTTCCGTATTCCATATAGTGTCTCCTTTCATGATTATTACCGTACTCGAACACTTGTTCGTATCTGGCAAAATTATAATAACACTTTCAGTTTCTGTTGTCAATAGTACTTAGTCGGTTTTCCCGGATAAAAATAGGGCTGCAAATATATCTCCGCAGCCCGCTCTCTTCAGGATGAGTTATCGAATTTACTCAGATTTCCCACCTCATTTCTTTATACAAGTGTAGTAGTTCTACTCAATAAAGTCAAGTTCCTTTAATACCTTGAGATAATCCGCTCTTGTTGTAGGAGACATCGCTCCGTAGATCGCATCTATCTCGTCTACATGCTGAACTTCATACTCATAAATGGTTATATCATCCTGCCCTATTTTACGCCTAATGTAATCAACTCTGCCAGCTCGATTATATTTCAAAGCAGTCATAGTTGGATAGCCAATTGCAGTACTCGCACGTTTTATCAGCCTTAATTCAGTATTCCTTTTAGTATCTTTCCTTTCCGTATTAAGTCTATAGTTTACCAACCAGGCAATTCGGTCATCACCATCTGCTCGTTTGAATGTAGCTACGTCTACATGCACGTTATTAGATTTCTTTATGTAATATTCTGTAGCTGCAGCAGATCTTTCTGCAAAAGCTTTGAGTTCATCTGATATAACAAATTTACGACCGCTTGACAACGACATCACATTACCGTTTATATCCTCTTTCTTTGCACTAAACAATTCTTTTGTGGTCATACCTTCGTACAAACTAAGGATCAGGTATTTATCACGATCATTTAATAGATCATCCAATCTGTCAAGAAGTTCATCTCTTGGGATTAACTGTTTCTTTGCCAGACCAGTATTAATGCATACTTTTAGTAAGCTTTCCGTTACATTCTCCCAGTTGTTTTGATTAATCTGGGAAAGTCTATGGTTAATACACCAATTCGTATATTCACTCAGCTGTGATTTTACATTCCTTAAAACATTCGTACTTGTTGTGTTCCGTAAAATAAAGCATTCCCTTATATCTGTAATAGACCAGTCGCAAATATCTTTGCCAATCAACTCTTCGTGTTTCCCAAATGATTGTAAAGTATATTTAATATTTCCTGATGATTCAGGAGTATATCCAGACATTTTTTCTCTTTCTAAAAATATCTGTTTCCTTTCCTCGTTCAACATTGTGATCGCTCCCTTCTATATGTCGAACACTCGGATAAATTATTTATATCGTTCATTTACTTTACTTAACTACGAATTATTCGCTCAAGTTCTTCAAGTGTTTTCTTGTTTGGTTTGGCACTGGCAATGATACGGATATCGTTCAGCTGATTCAGTACAGCATTCACTTTCTCAACAAATACATCACGGCTGATTCCACATCTAATTATGTAGATAATAACAAAAAGTTCTTTATATTTGAATTTCCTTGTAGCATATGCGTCATCATCTAACAGAGCATCAAAATAATTTCCAATTGTCTTTGGTAGATTCGCAAGCATCTGTCTTCCGTCTTTATCAGATGGATCAACACCATGCGTGAATACTTTTTCAATAACATCTGACATATCATTAAACATAATCAGCGCTTTTTCGTTTCTGCCTATCTTACCAGAGATTGAGTACATTCCGGTATTCAATCTCTCTACAATCCTATTCGCCAGACTGAACTGGTTAAACGACTTGGAGTCAGTAGCTTTCATCTTGGTCTTCTGATCCTGTTGGAAGATAAACTGTTGTGCCTGGTTTTCAACCCACTCTGAGATCCTGAGTTCCATTACATAATCAAAGTCTGGATTCTCTTCTATGAGTTCCCTCATAGCAACGAATCTGTGATAGCCATCAAGGATGTCAAAATGATTGATATTATATATAGAAAGTTTTCCTTCAGACTCATCAAACTCTGTGTAACATTCTGGATCATCTTGTGGAATATTCAATGTAATTGGATCTGGGAAGTACGCATTCATACTCATCAGCTTTTTAATTTCTTTAACAGCTTTCTTGTTAATAGAAATTTTAAAGAACTGTTCGTTTCCATTACGCACCCTCTTCATTACACGCTGTGTGTTCTCATTGTAATTGATCATGGATGCATTGTCCAAGATCCGCAACTCAGATGCGGTTATCTTAGTGAAGTACTGACCATCCCTAATCTTAATCACGTTGTTGATCACATACGGATTCTCGACTTCTTCATGGTATTTATCCTGAGAGTATCTTTTAATTTCGTTTTCGGTATAATACTTATTCAGTAGATCACCAAAATCCTCTTCACTACTTTCTGCTATGGCGTTTGTTATACAGAACAATTCAAAATCAGAATACTCTTCAAGTGGTTTTGCCAAAGTCATAATTCCTTTGGCTATATCGAGAGGCATATTGTGTTTGTCCATAACAGCCTTGTAGATAGTTTGTGTTTTCTTTCTATCGCTACTTAAATAATTTTCATTAATAATATTTGTCAAATGCTCTGCTAATTTTTCTTTCGGAAGTACCATCTCTATCCTCCTTATATGATGGACTGTGAACTACCCCGACTTAATGCTTCGCATTTGAAGTCGAAGCTTCCTGTTTCAGCCATCACTGCGTTCCTAACAAGTTACCTTGTTGGCTCGTCTTACACAATGTCCACAGGCGTAAATTCGGATAGTTCCTACCCTATTGTTTATAGTTACGCTGATTCCAAGA
>Ga0326511_10001080_pt1 | contig 23140 bp, 19 predicted proteins | sample 0_2496_0518_D_FD_203701 | JGI IMG/M metagenome (GOLD analysis project Ga0326511, IMG submission 203701) | Bovine rumen microbial communities from UC Davis, California, United States - 0_2496_0518 | ecosystem: Host-associated > Mammals > Digestive system > Stomach > Rumen | place: USA...
CTGCCTATTTTTACGATTGTCAAGATGCAGTTTCAGTATACCATATTTTTCAGCATTTGTCAAGCAGGGGGACGCAATTCATCCCCCGCTTTAGAAGCGGGGGTTTTCTTGCTAACCTTTGATAAAATCAACCGCCCTCATTGGATGGGGGCGGTTTTTGTTATACTATTTCGACAATACTGCCTTCTGGGGTTTTGGTGACACGAATCTGATGTTCAATTCTCATGCGTAATTCTTCCACATGGGAAATCACACCAATCATTCTGTTTCCATCAGCCAATTTCCCCAAAAGATTCACTGCTTGGCGGAGGGTGTCACTATCCAGCGTTCCAAAGCCTTCATCAATGAAAAGGGTGTCTAATTCCACACCACCAGTATTATTTTGCACAACATCAGAAAGCCCCAACGCTAACGATAACGAGGCAAGGAACGACTCACCGCCAGAAAGCGTGTTGACATCTCTCCAAATGCCTGTGTTTCTGTCCCATACTTCCAAATCAAGACCAGATTGTGAACGACCATTGACAGCCGTTTCACGGCATCTCAATGCAAATTGTTCCTCTGTGAGCATATTGAGCCGTTCATTGGCATGTAATACCACACGGCGGAAATAATGCTGTTGAATGTAAGTTTCTAATTTCAATTTTGCCTGACCGCTTCCCATTTGTCCGCTCACGGTTTTGTACATTTCTGCAACGGTCATATACTTTTTTTGGAGCAAATCAAACCATGAAAGATGTTCTTCCAACTCTTTGTGAATTTTTTCATTATTGAGTAATGCATTGTGATAAGTGCGTAATTTCGATTCAAACTCCGTGAGAGCATTTTTCACCATGATTAAGCGATTTTCCAGCTTATCAGTTGGATGATAGCTTTTTCCGGCGGTTTGTTCTTCAAGGTAGGCAATATTAGATTTGACGGCTTTCACGTCGGAATGATATTTTTGCAAAGCCCTGTCAAGAGCGTCAATTTCTTTGGCATCCCTTTTGGCTTGCTGATAGTCTGCGACATCTTCAAAATGATTTTCTTCAAGGGCATAGCGGAAAGCATCTTCCTCACGGCTGATTTCTTCTTTCAGCTGTTCAATGGCGGATTCTAATTCTTTGATTTGACCGGAAATCTTATCTGATTCGCTTTTTGTTTTGCGGAAAGCCTTATCCGCTTTTTCCAATGTGGTACGCAGTTCAAACAGTAAATTTTTATTGGCGAGTAATTGATTTCCAAGGGTATCCTCAGTCAGTCCTTGAATATAAGGATTTCTGCGGAGGGTATTCAATTCAGATGTAAGGCTGGTACAGATTTGGGATTGTTCTTCATAAAGCTTTTGTTGTTTGAGTTTATGTTGTTCGGCTTTTTGAAGGTCAACTTCGGAAGGTGTTCCTTTGGGGCGAACCGCTTTTTGTGGATGGTGGATACTTCCACAAACAGGGCAGGGCTGATTTTCTTGCAGTCTTTCGGCAAGTAAGCCCGCCTGACCCAAAAAATACAATTCCTGCATTCTGCGGTATTGGACTTCTGCAATTTCCAGAATACCATTGACACGGGTTAATTCTGTGGTAGCACTTGCAAGTTCTTTTTCTTTATCCTTGATTTGGCGGAAAATAGGTTTTGCCTGTTCAAGGTCATGAATTTCCTTTTGCAGGGATTCCATTTGTTGGGCATCTTTGGAAGCCCTTTCGAAACGTGTTTGACTTTGAAGCAATTCTTCCACAATTTGTTTGGAGCGTTGGCAGAGTTTCTCATAATCAGCCGTTTTTCTGTCACGGTCATGTTGTGCAGTGATAAGCACTCTTTCGGAACTCATCACCCCAAGGGCAGCCCTTGCACGTTTGAGAATGGTTTCATAATCCTGCATGGCTGGTTCTTGTTGTTCCAATGCATCCAATTGGGAACGTCTCTTTGCAAGGTCATCCAATTGCTGGTTAGTAGTTTTCACTTCTGCAATGTTGCGGATTAGCTCATCATTTTCCTGATTGTATTTGGCTTGATTTTCAGAAATGGTTATTTTTTTCGCTTCATAGACCTGATTTTGTTGCTGGAGTGCATCAAGATATTGTGGAACGTTGCCAATTTCAAGAGAAAGCGGAAATTGATGTTCTCCATCAAATATTCCCCTTTTCATGGAATCCAGAATGCTGGTTTCCTCTTGTTCATATTTTTTCTGGAGTTCGTTGGAACGAATACGGAGTTTTTCTTCAAACTGCTCATAAATTTCTGTATGGAAAAGACTCTGGAAAATATTTCTTCTTTCTTGGCTATTGGCACTGATAATTTTCTGAAATTCCCCTTGTGCAATCATGATGGTTTGAGCGAATTGTTCACGTTTCAGGCGAAGCATATTGACAATCGCTGCATTGACCTCGGTACTTCTGTCAGCAATCAATTTTTCAGTGGTATTGCAGAAAAGAGAGGCATCCACACTGGATTCACGCTTTCCGTTTTTGGTGCGGATTTTAATGGAACGCTCAATGGTGTATTCTTTTCCCTGATGTTCGAACAATAATTTGACGGAAAGTTTTTCTTTTTCAGAAACATAATCAGAATGGATATTTTTCATTTCACGGCGTTTATTTCCGCCACTTCCTTCCCCATAAAGGGCGAATGAAATTGCATCAAAAATAGTTGTTTTTCCTGAACCGGTATTTCCAGTAATCAGAAAAACATCTTTTGTTCCAATGGTACGGAAATCAATCACGGTTTCTTTGGCAAACGTTCCAAATGCGTTCATTTTCAGACATAATGGTTTCATGGTAGTTCCTCCTGCAATTCTTCAAAAATTTCTTTTGCAAGTGCAAGCTGTTCAGCGGTGGGGAGTGTATGATTATTTTGCATCATGAAAAATTCACGGAATAATTCCAGCGGTGTTTGGTTCTGGGGCATTTCCACAACGGGAATGTCCCAATCTTTTTTAATTTTCGTGTTATTGAGACGAATATTGAGCAATTTCGGGAAATTACTGCGCAAAGAGATTCTTGCATCTGGAATAATGGTTTCATCTGTCAGGAGAATGCGGACATAATCCTCTGTGCGGTTGGCTTTCATCAGTTCATCAAATGAGCCTTGCACAGTGCGCACATCATGGGGCAATTGAATTGGGATTTCCTCAATCTGAATATCTTCTTTCCCCTTGACTTCCACAATGGTGAAAGATTTCTTTTGATGTTCCTCAGAGACGGAATATTTCAGCGGTGAGCCGGAATATCTGACTGTTTTCCTTCCGCAAGACTGCGGGGCATGAAGATGCCCTAAAGCCACATAATCAAAATCAGCGAAAATTTCAGCATTGATATTATCCAGCCCACCGACGGAGAATTCCTCTGATTCGCTGGTAATTCCTCCAGTAATGAATTGATGTGCCACTAAGATATTGACTTTGCTTTTGTCAATGGGGGAATGGTCTAGGACGATTTTCAGGGCTTCTTCATAGGTTGTAAAGGGGATACCCTGATAAACAGAGCGTACCCTCTGGGGAGTCAGGAAAGGCAATAAATAAATCTGAATATCCTCTTCCGGAGATTTGACCGCCTGTAATTTTCCATTGAATTCCGTTGTAACCGTAATATGATGGTATTTCAGCAGTTCGGAAAAATAGGAAATCCTTCCGGCGGAATCGTGATTTCCGCTGATGATGTCAACAGGAATCCCCATATTACTCAGGCTTGCCAGAAATCCGGAAAAAACCTGCATCGCTTCCACAGAGGGGTTAGGCTTGTCGTAAACGTCCCCTGCAATGATAACTTCATCACAATGACAATCCTGCACCACTTGTAAAGCCTGTTCCAATACCCTTTTTTGGTCATCAAGGAGGGAATATTCATAAAGCTTTTTTCCAATATGCAGGTCAGCCAAATGCAGAAACCTCATGAAAATACCCCCTTATTCCAAAGTTTGGCGGAGCTGGTCAACAAACTCCAAATCTTCCGGAGTAATGCGAATATTTGTGACAATTTTACTCCCTGATGCATCTGTAATGCTGATTTCCAGCAAACTATCTTCTCCGATATGCTGTCCGGCATATCCAAAAAATTCGACAAATTTCGGGTGTCTGTCACGGAATTGTTCAATCATGGGCTTTAAGTGCATAAAATTCATAGGATTCATAATGATAATTACCTCATTTCATTTGTAATGGAAAAGCTGCTGTATGCAGAACACACAGCAGCTTTTTGTCAAGTGAACGTCACACGCTCTGCACTCTTACTTGTTTGCATCAGCAATTGCAGCCTGAGCAGCAGCCAGACGAGCAATCGGAACACGGAACGGTGAGCAGGAAACATAATCCAGACCAATCTTATGGCAGAATTCAACAGAAGTCGGGTCGCCACCATGTTCGCCGCAGATACCGCAGTGAAGCTTTGGATTTACAGACTTGCCGAGTTCAAGAGCCATCTTCATGAGCTTGCCAACACCAGTCTGGTCGAGCTTTGCGAATGGGTCATTTTCGAAAATCTTCTTGTCGTAGTATGCGCCGAGGAACTTACCAGCATCATCACGAGAGAAGCCATAAGTCATCTGTGTCAGGTCGTTCGTACCGAAGCAGAAGAAGTCAGCATTTGCAGCGATTTCATCAGCTGTCAGAGCAGCACGAGGAATTTCAATCATTGTACCAACTTCATATTCGAGGTTTGCACCTGCTTCCTTGATAACAGCATCAGCAGTTTCAACAACAACCTTCTTAACGAACTTCAATTCCTTTACGTCGCCAACGAGCGGAATCATGATTTCCGGCTTAACGTTCCAATCAGCGTGAGCCTTCTGAACGTTGATAGCAGCCTTGATGACAGCTCTTGTCTGCATTGCTGCAATTTCCGGATAGGTAACAGCCAGACGGCAGCCACGATGACCCATCATCGGGTTGAATTCGTGCAGGTTAGCGATAATAGCCTTAATGTCTTCAACGGTCTTGCCCTGTGCGTCAGCCAGTGCCTTGATGTCGTCTTCCTCAGTCGGAACGAATTCGTGCAGAGGCGGGTCAAGGAATCTGATAGTAACAGGATTGCCTTCCAGTGCTTCATACAGTGCTTCAAAGTCAGCCTGCTGCATGGGTTCAATCTTAGCCAGAGCAGCTTCACGACCTTCAACAGTATCGGAGCAAATCATTTCACGGAATGCAGCGATTCTGCTTTCTTCAAAGAACATATGCTCTGTACGGCAGAGACCGATACCTTCTGCGCCGAGTTCTCTAGCCTTCTTAGCGTCTGTAGGAGTATCAGCGTTTGTTCTTACCTTCAGAGTTCTGTACTTGTCAGCCCAAGCCATGATACGACCGAATGTGCCGGCAATCTGTGCATCAACAGTCGGGATAATACCATCATAGATATTACCAGTTGTACCGTCAATAGAGATTTCGTCGCCTTCATTGAAGGTCTTGCCAGCCAGTTCAAACTTCTTGTTAGCTTCATCCATCTTGATGTCACCACAACCAGATACGCAGCATTCGCCCATACCACGAGCAACTACAGCAGCGTGAGAAGTCATACCGCCACGAACTGTCAGGATACCCTGTGCAGCCTTCATACCAGTAATGTCTTCAGGGGATGTTTCCAGACGAACCAGAACAACCTTTTCACCCTTTTCAGCCCATGCTACAGCATCATCAGCAGTGAAGACAATCTTACCAGCAGCAGCACCAGGGGAAGCACCCAAGCCCTTGCCGATAGGTGTAGCAGCCTTCAGAGCTTTTGCATCAAACTGCGGATGGAGCAGAGTATCGAGGTTTCTGGGGTCAATCATTGCAACTGCTTCCTGTTCTGTTCTCATGCCTTCATCAACGAGGTCACAAGCAATCTGGAGCGCAGCCTGAGCGGTTCTCTTGCCGTTTCTGGTCTGGAGCATGTACAGATGACCATGTTCAACAGTGAATTCCATATCCTGCATATCTCTGTAATGTTCTTCCAGCTTTGCACAAACATCTTGGAAATCCTTGAATGCCTGCGGGAACTTTTCAGCCATTTCAGCGATTGGCATAGGAGTACGAACACCAGCAACAACGTCCTCGCCCTGTGCATTGGTCAAGAATTCGCCCATGAGCTTCTTCTCACCAGTTGCAGGGTCACGAGTGAATGCTACACCAGTACCGCAGTCGTCACCCATGTTACCGAATGCCATAGACTGTACATTAACAGCAGTACCCCAGCTGAACGGAATATCGTTGTCACGTCTGTAAACGTTAGCTCTGGGGTTGTCCCAAGAACGGAATACAGCCTTGATAGCACCAATCAACTGCTCCTTAGGGTCAGCAGGGAAGTCGTTGCCAATCTTAGCCTTATATTCAGCCTTAAACTGTCCAGCCAATTCCTTGAGGTCTTCCGCAGTCAGTTCAACGTCCTGCTTTACGCCTCTCTTTTCCTTCATCTGGTCAATCAGTTCTTCAAAGTACTTCTTGCCAACTTCCATAACGACATCAGAATACATCTGAATGAATCTTCTGTAGCAGTCCCAAGCCCATCTTTCATTACCGGACTTCTTAGCGATAGAATCAACAACAGTTTCATTCAAGCCCAGATTCAGGATAGTATCCATCATACCAGGCATGGAAGCTCTTGCACCGGAACGAACGGAAACCAGCAACGGATTTTCAACGTCGCCGAACTTCTTACCGGTTACTTCTTCCATCTTTGTGATGTTAGCTTCGATTTCAGCCATGATTTCATCACTGATACCGCCATCTTCATAGTACTGGGTACAAGCCTCAGTAGTGATGGTGAAGCCCTGCGGTACTCTGTCCTTACCGAAAATGGATGTCATTTCAGCAAGGTTCGCACCCTTACCACCGAGTAACTCACGCATGGTAGCGTTGCCTTCGGTGAACTGATAAACAAATTTTTTGCTCATTGGTATATACCTCCAACATGATTTTTCCGGAACTTCTGATTGATGCCAAAGCCCTGCCCGAACTAAGCGAAATCAGTGCTTCCGGATTTACTTCTTTATTATACCATATTTTAAAAAAAAAATCTATCTCTTTTTGGTAGAAATTCAGGCAATGTTTTACAGCACTTTGCACAAAAATCATGAATAAATTAAGAACGTTTCAAAAATGAACTATGAAAAAGCCCCTGACGGCATATCAGGGGCAAAATTTCCAAAATTAGCTATAGATTGCTTTCATGATAACAGGGTAACACTCATCCACAATATTCATGGCTCTCATGCAGAGTTCCACAGCACCCTTACCAACATTTTCAGTATTCACAGGGAAATCATATGCAGCGGTAACGGTGTTATCATCATCTGCTGTGAAACGCAGATAGCGGTATTTTCCATTACACTCATTGACAGCTGCACAAACCGCCGGCATTTTCTCAGCAGGGAATTTAGCGATATTGAAAATTCTCAATGAAGCATCTGCATCATTATCACGAGAAATGAACAGAATATCGAAATCGGTATTGTCCCCTCTTACACCAGCAGTTACAGCACTGGACTCATCATTTTCCTGAATGCGGCACTTCAAATCAGCCTCAATCATTGCGTCATAAATTTCCTGTGTTGCTTGGAAAATCATAATTCATACCTCCTCAGATACAACAAATAATTATTCTTCTTCTCCTGCGTACTGTACCAGTACGGGATAAGCCTCGTCCACGGCTCTACAAGCCCTTGCAAGCAATTCCAATGCAATTGACCCTGTATTTTCTGCATTTAACGGCACATCAAACACAATCCCAACAGTATGCTCTTCTTCATCTACCACAAACTTTGCATAGCGGTACTTGAAATTGAGCTTATTGACAGCGTGAAGAAGCGGTGTCATCAACATCGGGTCAATATGCACAAGGTCAGGGACACGAAGAGATACATCATTATCATTGTCTTTCGATACAAAATACACCTCAAAACTTGTTGTTTTTCCGGTCATTCCAGCCACTAAAATACTGGAATGGTCATATTCCTTCACAATGCACTTCAAGTCATTATCCTGAAATGCTTCATAAATTTCACGGGTAGCCCTGTACATATTGTTACCTCCTATTCATTGGATAGCTTAGGATTTTATTATAGCATACTTTTTCAAGATTGACAAGTCTTTTTTGTAAAATATGGACATTCTGACAAAAATGTATCATGGATTATGTGCAATATGCCGATAGCCATTCACCATTTCCATGTTGCAAAGAGCTGGAATTTTTTCTTAGGTTCGTCGGGATGTTCGGCGGCATATCTTGCGGAATATTCATAGAAGGAAGCAAGCCCAATTAAAACAATTCCTGCCAAGAAAAGGTAAATCCCCCAATGCAATGAAGTCCAGAATTTCCATGTCATACGAATGGTCATGAATACCAGCATTGCAAATCCCAATGTAAACCAGCGCAGTCTCTTAACTGCGAAACTCCCCAGCAAAATCCCGAAACTGAATATCATCAGCAAGATTGCATCTGTGACATTTCCATAGCCCAAACTTGCAATGAGTAATACCATCATGGTAATGCAATACATCACAAATCTTGCTTTATGGATGCTTTCTTTGTGGACTTCCGGCAAAATAAACAGCAGGGAGAAAATAAACAGGTGAATTGGCAACAGGTACATTAAAATTTGCAGGGTGTTAATATCATTGATTCGCAAATCGTGGATAATATCGAATGGGTCATTGACATTATGGAAGAAGATTGTCAGACAGCCGAATAATGATGCCAATAATGCCGGAATATAGCGATTTTGTACCCTTCCAATGTACAACAGCGAATAAATTGACAGGAACAGACAAATTAAAATTGATGGGTACCAGTCAATTGTAGAAGCGACACTGAATATGGCGAAAATTCCGGTTAATAATGCCCAGTCGGTTTGGCGTTTGCCGTCTTCGGTATTGCGGAATTGTGGGAGTAAGATTCTACCCAAAATAGCCAATGTTGCCAATATTGCCAACAAAAGAACGATTTGAACAATTTTCAGCCCGCTTGTTCCGTTGGAATTGGGTAATAAATAGCGCAAATTGTCAACCATCTCTCGTGCTGTCAAAAAGAATAAAACCAATTGAGGGATAGCCACTGCATTTTTATTTTTCCGTAGTAACACAGCGGAAAATCCAATCAGCATCACACATAATAGTAAGCCCCATGCGAAAAATTCGCCGTATTCTTCCGTGAATTTGTAAGACTCATCAAATGAAATCAAATAAATAGGAATTGTAATGATTGATAATTGTACCGAAATAGTCTCTAAAAAGGGCTTTGTTTCGACTGTTCGTAATTGTTGCCACAAAAAAACGCTTTCCACAATATACAGAATGCCAACGAGTGCCAAGGATAAAATAAAAATTTGATGTCGATAGCTTGCATTTGTCAATATATCAAGTGTAGTTTGGAATGCCGTCACTAAAAATACACAGCCTGTCAAGGCGAAACTTTTTTCAAGCACAAATCTCCATTGAAAGTGTGCATAAACCATTCCTGCCAATAAGCCGATTGCACATATCCATTGTACCCATAAATATGCATTTTCTGCTTGCATGGCGATAATTCCGGCACATATTCCAATCGATACCCCAAAACACCAAAGTTTTTTGTTCAGGAACGCTTGCACCAATAATAATAATGCTGTCATTGCCAACAATACTACAAATACATTTTCCTCTGGATAAGTCGCCCCTATGTATACTATCATGAGTTGGAATATCATCGGCATGGCACTTGTTGGGAGTGAGTGCTTTTCCATTTTCACTAGGAATACAATTGCTGTAATCATGAAAACAGGGAATATCCAGCTTGAAAAAGTGTCATTGAAAATGCTTTCCGCACCTGCTACCAATATCATGGGAATGGAAAACAGATAACCAGCAAATTTGAAGGTTTTCACGGTTTCGGGCTGTAATTTTGGGATGTTCTCAAATGCAAGCAGGAACACCGCCACAAGACCTGTCACCAATAAAAAGCATTCTCCACCGTCTAAGAAATCCATTGCCGGAAATTCTGTCACTCCATAGCCAAATGTCATCATTGCCATTCCGAATCCAACAATTCCCATATGAAGCTTTTGTTTGAGGAATCGCTCATTCACAAATAATACAGCCATTATCAATGAAAGAATGCATTTCGCTAACGGTTCAGCCCCGAATAATGCAAATGTGAATACATACAACAACGGATACAAAAACCATACTGCTACTTTTGCAGTGGGGGTATCGGATTTGCGTTTCAAGTACCATTCTACCCAGAACGTCGCCCCAACTGCGAACAATACCACAGAAACTTGATGAAACAAAGTATCACGGCATACCACAACTGCTAAAAATTTCGTGAAATACCACCATGTTCCGGCAATACCTGATAAACTTAACCATGCTAGGGCTTTACTTTGGTAATTGTACCGCCCTAAATATGCCGTTCCTGCAATGCAGAGGTATATCACAGATTTCAGCAGCAAGTCTCCTTCTCCATGGAAGGAGAACCAATGCCCGAACAGTTCAAACTGTCCAATTCCCCCCAATGCCAAGGGTAAAAAGATACAGCCTAAAATATAGAATGCTAGTCCGGTTTTTGGCAATTTCAGGACTTTTTCTGCTAGGCGGTTCGCTCCAAATGCAATGGCACTCGCTGAAAGTAATGCTATCGCACGGGCTGGATTTGGCAACATTTCCCATGTACTGGTTAAAAAGATGATACCGCCTAAAAACAGGAATCCTACTCCGGCAATCAATAATAATGGTATCGGAGAAAAGGGCTTTCTCGGCTGTGGGGGTGCAAAATAGACCTGTTCAGGGATTTTCTGCGGGATGGGTTCATTGGATATTCCATACAAGTTTTCGTATGGATTTGACGGAGATTGTACCACAGGTTCAGCTTTTTGGGTTGTGGGGTCTTGTACCTGCGGTTTTCCGTAGAGATTGGAATAATCATCAGGTTTTTGATTCATAACAATTCGCCTCCTTGAGATGATGATAATACCCATACTGATGATACGTTTCAGCAGATGGGATTTTATGGGGATTTTGAAAATTTTTCCGAACGTTCTTACTATGTTAGTGCTTTGTAAATGAAAAACATTACAAAAAAATACTGCTGTCTTGTCAAAAAAACAGCAGTATTGTAAAATTAAATTCAATTTTAGTCGTGAATCAGTGCCGGCATACCAACTTCTACCAATTCATACATCTGTTTTGCAACACTCAAAGAGAGATTGCAACAACCATGAGAACCGTTGTACATATAGATATTACCGCCGTATGCACCTCTTGAAAGGTCATGGAAGCCACAGCCTAAATAATTGAACGGCATCCAATAATCAACGAACTGTTCATAACCCTGAACGGCATATGTACCAAGGATTCTGTCCTCTTCCTTAGACCAGATATAGCACACACCACGAGGCGTTCTTCTGTCGGGGTTGGTTTCTGTACCAGTAACACAATCGGCAGAAAGTTTAATTTTGCCGTCAATGTATACCCATACGTGTTGAGCGGAAATATCAAGCTCTACATAGCTGTCACCAATATCATTGCGGTCACGGACATAACCTCTGTATTTATATTCTGGCTCAACTGTAACGCTTTTTCCCTCTTTCATGATGCTGATTAACTGGTTGACGGTTGCTTCTTGGTCAATGAGCCAGCCATAATTACTGGAGTAATTGCCGTCCCATGGAACTGTGATAAGTCCGTCAAGGGTTGACATGAATTCACGGGGTTTTCCGTAGGTGTCTGTTTCATCTGCCATTTCTGCTACAAATGCGCTTACTTTGTTGCGGTCGAAGGAAACTTCACCATTCATATCTGTGATGATATGACCTTTGTCATCTGTTGCAATCCAGTCCAGAATCATAGCACTATCCACGATTTTCTTTCTGTCAGAAAAATCAAATGTGATATTGCAGTGTGAGAAGCCTTCATAAATGTCTACTTGTGGGGCTAAGTCTTCTGTTGTGATTTCGGGCTGATAATCGTCATAGCAACCAGATTCTTCCATTTTGATGGTGGTAATCCCAAGTCGCAGTTGATTTGCAGTATACTCTAAAAGGGGAGTCACATTGAATTCATCACCAAGGGTTTCCGGTTCAATGTCGAATGTACCGTCACCATTCAAAAGAATTTGTGCATTTGTTGATTTTCTATCTCCCCAATCATAAGACGTGAGGAGCTGACGGAGTGCTGGTTCAGAGTATACGAAATCTAAATTGACGTTGTACTGTGTGGGATTAAACAATTTTTTCACCCATTGATAGGGATTTTCAGCATGGGCATCTGTTAAAGCACCACTTGGGACAAAGTACCTCCCCATAAACTGGTCAGAGGAAAATGTCGCTTTCTTGCCATCAGCGGCAACAAATGTTACTTCACAAATACCAGCATTATCAATCAAAGTATCTTCTGCTTCTGCGATGTCCATACCATCAATCTTGACAGCATTGACATAAGTATTCGGCAAGAACTTTTCATGATAGGTATTCGCAACAAGGAAGTAACTAGCAACTGCGGAAGCTGCAAGACCTACGCCCACAAATGCTGCTATCAATTGCATGGGGATACCCTTCTTGGCAACAGCAGTACCAGATTTTTGGGAAGCCACAGCCGGCTTTTCTTCCGGTAAAGGAGAAGCAACAGAGTCTTCTTCGGAGTCTTCCTCCTCGAAATCCTCATCTTCTTCAAATTCATCCTCCTCCTCAAAATCTTCCTCTTCGGAGTCTTCATCATCCATGATTTCACTTTCAGAAGTTGCTTGTTCTTCTTCGTCTTCTTCCTCAGTTGTTTCAGTATCTTCTATTGTTGTTGGAACAGGTTCAGCGGTTTTGGAGCTAGTCATACTAGGCGGAGCAGGAACTTCATTCACGCTTTCAGTCTCTTCTGTTTCAGGCGCATTTTCTGCAACTTGTTGTTCAGTGGCTGATTGTGTAGCCATTTCCTCACGAGCAGCAGCATTTGCCAAAGCAGCCTTAATTTTTGCCATTTTCTCTTTACGGCTTTCAGCTGTTTGATTTGAAACAGGAGCAGTTGCAGGAGCTTTTTCAGCTTCAATTGTTGAAGTTTGTTCCTCCTTCTTAGAATTTTCCATAATCGTATTGATTAGCTCATTCAGCTCTTTTTGATTCTGCAAAGTCATCATCCTTTCCAAGTAAATGCACAAAGGTGGACAGTAGAAAACAGCACTGTCTACCTTTAGTATAGCACATTCTTATTCATAATGAAATGAAAATTTAATTACAATTTCGTAACAGATTGTAACTTTTAAAGGAAAGAAGACCGCCGAATGAAACGGCGGTATTCTGTAATATTTGGCTTATCCAACAAATGCTTCTTCTCTGGGGTCTTGTTCAACAGCGGGTATTGTGACAATTTCCACTGGTTCAGTAAAGGGCATATCAGTGGTTTCCTCATAAACAAGAGTTGTTTCAGGCATCATTGTAGTTTCAGGGATGGTTTCGGGTTCGGTTGTTTCTTCTGGTGTCAAGTCATCATTTTCAGTGGGCTGAGGAGTTGGCTCATCCGGCTGATTGATGTATGTACCAAATACCTTTTGCTTCATGATTGCAAGGTCGATGACATTCACCTTTCCATCACCATTGATGTCCGCAGCAGCAGCCTGTTCCTGTGTGAAGGTTGCCTGTTTGAGGATGTACTTCTGTAATGTGATAACATCCAACAGAGAGGTTTCACCATCGCCATTGACATCACCATTACCAGAACTATCAGGAAGGAGATTATTTTCCTTCATGAATTCCTGAACGGCTGGAGAATCGCTGACAATTTCAATATTAGTATCCGGTACAGGGTTAGCACCTTCACCATAGCCGATAGCATATTCACCAATGGTAGTAACACCAGCAGGGATATTCAAAGGTGACAGGGAAGAACAACCAGATAATGCATACTGGTCAATCTTGGTAACTGTTTCCGGAATTTCCAATGTTTCAAGGGATTGGCAATTATAGAGAACATGGTTTGTCAGGCTTGTCAGATTGGGAGGAAGTGTAATATCCGTCAAAGCCTTACAGCCGGCAAATGTCCAAATACCAATATTTTCGAGGTTGCCCTCAAATTTCGCACTCTCTAAGCCATCACAGCCACAGAATACATATCCGCCAATGGACTGCAAAGAAGCAGGAATGACAACGGTCTTCAATGCATCACAATCATAGAATGCATAGTTTCCGATACCAGTCAGACCTTCAGGCAGGCTTACAGATGCCAAATCTGTACACTTGCAGAATGCATATGCACCAATCTTGGTTACGGTTGCCGGAATAGATACGCTTGTCAAAGCAGTACAGCCATAGAAAGCATTATCGCCGATTCTGGTCAATTCCGGAGGAAGGTTGATTTCCTTCAAAGCTGTACAGAAACTGAATGCAGTATTGCTGATAATCTTGATGCTGTCTGGAATGATGACAGTTGTCAAAGCGGAACAATCAGAGAATGTATTCATATTGACAATATCACAACCAGAGGAAAGCTTCACAGAAGTCAGTCTCTTGCAGTTGTTAAATACTTCATTATCTACTCTTGTGACATTATCCGGAATTTCCATGGACAACAGACCAGAGTAAGAGAATGCCCCCATTCCAATGGACTTGCACGTTGTGGGGATGGAAACAGTTTCAAGATTGCTGTCAAGGTATGCGAAATAAGATGCAATATTCGTAATCCCTTCATTGAAGGTGAGTGTCTTCAAAGAAGTACAACCACTTGCAATGTAACTGCCCATCAGGTTGACTGTCCCCGGAATGGTTAAATCTTCCAAAGAAGTGCAGTGTGAAAAGGCTTCTGTACCAATATTCTCCAATCCTTCGGGCAGTGTGATGGTTTTCAGGTTTTCGCAGGATGCAAAGGCATCTTCACTAATCACTGTCACGCCTTCCATACCAACAACTTCCTCCAATCCGGAACAGTTGCTGAATGCATTGACACCAATTCGATTGACAGTGCTGGGAATGGTTACTTTTTTCAGGTTCTTTTTGCCTTGAAATGCTTCTTTATAAACAACCTGTACAGGGAAAGACAAACCGGATTTTTCGTCAGTAATTTCAGACGGAATTTCAAATTCTGTCAATTCATCATTATCAAATGTGATAATTTGCATATAACCAGACTGTACATACTGGAAAGTATAATTTCCGTCATCACTCTGATAATATCTTGTAGGCTTCCAGCCTACTTTCACATCTGCTGCGGAAACGCTGATTTGAGTTGTCAATACTCCAGCTTCTTCCAGAACAGGCGCACCAATGCCAAATACCAGTACGAATGCAAGCGCACCAGCGGCAATTCTTTTCTTGTTCATAGATAATCTTCCTCTCTTTCAATATATGTGATGTTTGCTAACGTTTCACAATAATCTTTCGCCCCTCTGCAAAAGATATATGCATTTTCATTATAACCGATTTTGGGCTATTTTGTCAATAGATAAAACTATCTTTTGAATGTTGGAAAGTGAAAAAAACAAGCATGAAATTTGTGCAGTTTTAACAAATTTTAGTCATGAAGGATTTTGGGGGCTTCTGCATTTTCTTTCTGCCAATATTCCTCAAGCCGTTCCTCTCTGGTTTCCAGCAATTGCCATACGGACAGCACCACGAGCAACAAAGCCGGAACAATTACAGGAGAAATCCTGTCACGGTACATTTCACTGACAGGCTTCATGGTTTCGCCGATTCCAGAAAAATTTTGGTCTGCATATGCTGAAAATTGCGACAGAATCACCAAACACGTCATACAGCCAATACAAGCCGTCAATAATGCCATGATATTACATTTCCAGAATCGGGGTTTTTTCCCAAAAAATAATAATACCGTCCCAATGCAAAGCAATCCCCCACCAAAATACATCCCTATAGAAAACAAGCGGAAAACAGCCGGATAATTGCCGGATTGAAATTGATACATCCATCCGGTTGCCGACATCATCACCATGAAACAGGGATAAATCAAGGTTGTTATCACTAAGATGATTTTCAGAAAAATTTGCAGTCGTTTTTTCATTGCTAGCCTCTTTTCATTTTTCTTTCCATTCATAAATAGGTTGAAATGGTTCACAATAATTCCGTGCATCAATTCATGCACAGAAAGCAGGTGAAACATGAAACGGAAATTTTTGGCAATGCTTACCATTGCCGGAATGTTGTTATTCCCAAGCAGTGCTTGTCTTTACTATCATACCCATTTAGCAGACCAATATTATACCCGAAAAAATGAAACATTGGAGCTTTCCACAGTGTTCCCTGTGACAGCTGAACCTTCCCACATTGTGACAGCAGTTTCACAAAATGGGGATGCAGTTCAGGAAACTGTTTTTCGATTATTTGGAATTTTCCCCATTAAAACGGCGGAAATTCAGCCCATCTCAGAAGTTCGGCTTGTTCCCTGTGGTCAGCCCTTTGGGGTGAGAATGCTCATGGATGGTATTATGGTGATTGGATTTGGAGAAGTTGCCGGAAAATCAGGACATTGTTGTCCGGCAGTTTCCGCAGGATTACAGGAAGGCGATATTATTCGCCAAGCCAATGATACACCGATTCAGTCGACGGCAGATTTTCGGGGAATTGTTGCACAGGGGGAAAAATTATCCTTGCTGGTGGATCGAAACGGGGAAAGCATGGAAATTTCCCTCAAACCAGAATATTCCTTGACGGAGCAATGTTTCCAAACAGGCTTATGGGTCAGAGACAGTACCGCAGGAATTGGCACATTGACGTATTTTGAGCCGGAAACAGGTTATTTCGGTGGCTTAGGACATCCCATCTGTGACCCTGATACAGGGGAAATGATTCCCCTCGCAAGTGGTGAAGCGGATATGGTGACAATTAGCGGAGCAATTGCCGGTTCTGCTGGAATTGCCGGACAATTGCAGGGGTATTTTTCAGGGGATGCTCCTATTGGAACACTCTATGATAATAGCCGTTATGGGGTTTTTGGAAAGCTGAATCAAGTCCCCAATGTTCCCTCTATTCCAATGGCATTAAAGCAGGAAATTACACTCGGCGAAGCGGTCATTTTAACAACGGTTTCCGGTGACATTCCACAAGCTTATACTGTCGAAATTGTTTCGATTGATTATACAGACGATACCCGAAACATGGTGATTGAAGTCACGGACGAACGATTATTACAGCAAACAGGCGGAATTGTACAAGGCATGAGCGGAAGCCCTTTATTGCAGAATGGGCGCATGATTGGAGCTGTCACTCATGTATTTGTAAGCAATCCAGCACAGGGCTATGGAATTTTTGCAGAAAATATGTATCAATATATGCATGATTCCGCTTTTGCTACCGTATCATGAAAGTAAAAGAAATGGCACTGCCAGTTCAGGCAGTGCCAATTATTTGCAGTTTTCCCCTCAGGGCTTATTTCCCCAAGAATGCAAAGTCAAAATCCGTCTTATCTGTTTTCGTCGCTGAAACCACTTTCAACCAGTTCAACCAGAGCTTCTACAGCAGGCTGTTCGTCAGTACCATCAGCAATGATGCGGATGTCTGTACCGCCTACGATACCCAGAGAAAGGATACCCAAAAGGCTCTTAGCGTTTACTCTGCGTTCCTTCTTTTCAATCCAGATAGAAGACTTGAATTCATTAGCCTTCTGGATGAAAAATGTTGCTGGTCTTGCGTGGAGACCTACCTGATTCTGAACTGTTACATCTTTTACAAACATATCAAACTCTCCCATCTTTGTGTTATAAAATGTAATTGTGTTTTTGCTTCCTGTATACTGTTATTATACAATCAAATTTTGATTTCGTCAATGGTTTTTTTGCACAAGAAACCTTTTTTTGTAAAAATTCTACGGTTTGATAAAATACAAGATATGTTACCTCTTAGGTCTTTGTATATTATCACAATAACGTCTTTTGTGAAATATCCTATCCGTAACTAACAAATTTCAACTTGAATTTCTGTGCAGAATGCAATAAAAGAGAAATCAAAATTCAATTTCTTTCAAGCCTGATTCTTTTTCCAGATTTCATATAAATCAGGTCTTTTTTCTTGCGTGACTCTCAGACTTTCTGCTTTTTGCCACTGTGCAATTTTGACATGATGACCCGAAAGCAAGATTTCCGGCACGGCTTTTCCCTCCCAGATTTCGGGTCTGGTATACTGTGGGTATTCTAGCAAGCCGGAAAAATGACTCTCCTCTTCAAAGGCTAATGCAGAAGGTAGCACCCCATGACACATCCTTGCAATGGCATCTGTTAAGACCAATGCCGGCAATTCTCCGCCGGTCAGGACATAATCACCAATCGAAATCTCCTCATCCACAATCTTGTCAATGATTCTCTGGTCTACTCCTTCATAATGTCCGCATAGGAGAAACAGGCATTCTTCATCCCCCATTTGAGAAAGACGAACGGCGGTTTCCTGCGTTAAAGTTTTCCCTTGTGGTGACAGGTAGATAACATAGGGCTTTTTTCCCAATTCTTCACAGACTGCTTTCCAACATCTGTCAATGGGGTCAGCTTGCATAACCATTCCCATCCCACCGCCAAAGGGCTTATCATCCACACGGCGGTGTTTGTCCGTGGTATAATCGCGGATGTTCCGGCAATGGATTTCCAATGCGCCGGATTTTCTCGCCCTGCCAATAATGCTGGATGAAAGATAAGCTTCACACATTTCAGGGAAAAGGGTAGCTATTTCAATCCGCATCTTCAAACAATCCTTTCAGGGGTCTAATGGTCATTGTTCCATTTTCAAGGTCAGTATCAAGAACTACGTCCGGAATTGCTGGAGCAAGGTATTCTTTTTGATTCTCCTCATTCCAAATGGAATAGACATCATTAGCACCTGTCTGCATCACGTCACGGATAGTTCCCCAAATCTTACCAGTATCGGCATCAATGACCTGCAAGCCAATTAAATCCTGAATGAAATAACTGCCCTCTTCTAATTCTACTTCCTCTCTGTCCATATAGAGGATAGTCCCACGCAGTTTTTCAGCCTCATTCCGGTCAGTACAGCCCTCTAATTCCATAATCACAAGATTTCCTTGAATTCTTGCATTGAGGACATTGACAGGATGTTGACCATTTTTATCCATGTATAATGTATCAAAAGAACACAAAAACGCCACATCATCACACCAAGGGTAGACTTTCACCTCCCCATGCAGACCATGGACGTTTGTGATTTTTCCTATTTCTAAAAAACGCTTCTGTTTCATTCGTTCACTCCAGAATCAACCAATTTCCACCGCTACACTGTCCATGCCATACTTAGAAGCACCAGAACGCATGATAGTGCGGATAGCCTTCGCAATTCTGCCCTGCTTTCCAATCACTCGCCCCATATCTTCTTCAGCAACGGACAAATGAAACACAACTGTTCCATCTTCGGTGGGTTCATCCTGTGTAATCTGAATAGCGGACTTATCATCAACAAGCCCAGCTACAATTGTAAAAAGTAAATCTTCCATAATTTCCTCCAAAAATGCGACAATCGGAGATGAAGCCTTTTCCGGCTTCTCCTCCGTTTCGCCAACAAATCAAAGAACGCCTTCTTTTTTCAGAAGTCCCTTAACGGTATCGGTCGGCTGTGCGCCCTTGCCAATCCAGCTCTTAGCCTTCTCAACATCCACCTTAACAACGGACGGTTCTTTTGTGGGGTCATAATAACCCAACTCTTCGATAAATCTACCATCTCTTGGGTAACGAGAATCAGCAACTACAATACGATAGAAAGGAGCTTTCTTAGCACCCATTCTTCTCAGTCTGATTTTTACTGCCATTTGTTTTCACCTCCATGTGAAAATATATTTATATCAAGCGGAATTTCCGCATTGACAGCTTATTTTTTCTTGATAGGCGGATTGCTGGGGTTATCGAAATTCATACCAGCAAAAGCCCTTCTTGCTTGTCTCATCATTGCTTTATTCTTTTTGCCATTTTTGGGGGCAAAACGCTTCATGAGTTTTTGCATTTCTGCGAACTGTTTCAAAAGGCGGTTCACGTCTTCTACCTTAGTACCGCTACCAGCAGCAATTCTGCGCTTTCTCTGTGGGTTAATGATGGAAGGCTTTGCACGTTCCGCAGGTGTCATAGAGAGAATCATTGCTTCCAAACGATAGGAATAACGCTCGTCAAGGGCATCTTCCGGAATTTTTTCCCCTCCGGGGAGCATGGAAACGATAGACTTTAGTGAACCCATTTTCCGGATTTGCTTCAATTGGTCAAGCAAATCATTCATGTCAAATCCTTCAGATGTGATTTTCTTTGTGAGTTTTTCAGCGTCTTTCTTATCAATGACGGTTTCGGCACGTTCAATCAAGGAAAGTACATCACCCATTCCCAAGATTCTGGATGCCATTCTTGACGGATGGAATAACTCAAAGTTTTCCAGTTTTTCACCAGTTCCAACAAACTTGATTGGTTTGTCTGTGACTGCCAATACAGAGAGGGCTGCACCGCCTCTGGTGTCGGAATCCAATTTTGACATCAATACACTGTCAATCCCAAGTGCATCATCAAAGGCTTTCGCCACGTTGACAGCATCCTGTCCGGTCATCGCATCCACTACCAGCATAATTTCATGTGGTTCAGTGGCGGTCTTGATGTTCTGCAATTCTTCCATAAGTTCGGTATCAATGTGCAATCGACCAGCCGTATCTAAAATGACATAATCATGACCGTAGTCTTTCGCATAGCGTACCGCTTGTTTGGCAATGATAACAGGGTCAATCTGCCCCATTTCAAAGACCTTGACTCCGGCTTTTTCGCCAACAACTTGTAATTGCTGAATGGCTGCCGGACGGTAAATATCACACGCTACCAACATGGGGCGGTGTCCGTCATCTTTGAGCATTTTTGCCAATTTTGCGGAGTGTGTCGTTTTACCTGAACCCTGCAAACCGCACATCATGATAATTGTCGGCGGTTTCGAGGCTTCATTCAATCGGGCATTATCATTCCCCATGAGTGCAACCAATTCATCATTGACAATTTTTATCACCTGTTGCGCTGGTGTCAGGCTGGAAAGTACTTCCTCCCCGACTGCCTTTTCAGTGACTTTCGCCACGAAATCTTTCACGACTTTATAACTAACATCTGCTTCCAGAAGTGCGAGACGAACTTCACGCATCGCTTCTTTGACGTCATTTTCTGTCAACTTGCCGTGTGATTTCAGCTTCTTAAAGACGTTATTCAGCTTTTCAGAAAGTCCCTCAAATGCCATAGTAACACCTCATTTTCGTTAGTTATGCAGATTCAAGGGCATTTTCTGCCGTTTCTGCAATTCGTTGTAAGTCCGGACAAGCGGAACGTGCATTGTTTCGGATTTCGGTTAAACTTTCCCGAATCTGGTTCAAACGTTCTGCAAGTCTCAATTTCTCCTCTGTTTCGTTGAGAATCGTTTCAGAATGACGAAGACTGTCATTCACTGCCTGTCGGGAAATTTTCAATATTTCCGCTATTTCGGAAAGGGAATAATCTTCATTATAATACAGCTCCATGACATCCCTTTGACGGTCAGTCAGAAGATTCTTGTAACAGTCATACATCCGGACAAAACGGAAATCAAGCTTATTTTGCTGTCTTGCCATTTGCAACACCTCCGGACTTGTCAAGTTAAACTGCTTTCCAGACTTTTATCAGTATACCACATTTCAGGGAGAAAGTCAAGAAGCTTGACAAACTTTTTATTTTTTCGGCATTCTGCACAAAAAGCCCCCTCAATTTCGAAGGGGCTTTTATATACTGAGATTTTTGAAATTCACGGCGCAGGTACAAAATGCAAGGCAATTTCCGTGCCTTTATCGGGTGTGCTTTCGAGGGTGATTTTCCCATCATGCAACATCATGCCGTGTTTGACAATGGAAAGCCCTAAACCAGTACCGCCGACTTCTTTCGAATGGCTTTTGTTGACACGATAGAACCGTTCAAAAATGCGTTCTTGGTCGGGGAACGGAATGCCAATGCCATTATCTTTGATACGAACCACTGCCATATCCTCTTCTTTTCCCACCGTCACATGAACCCACCCATTGGGGCGGTTGTATTTAATCGCATTGTCGCAGACATTATAAATAATTTCCTCAACGGTCATGGGTAAGCCGATAATGGCGATGTTTTCGCCTTCACAGGTCAGGGAGATTTTATTTTTTTCGGCATTGATAGCAAGACGCTTTTCGACTTCCTCACAGACGGAAAGCAAGTCAATTCTGGTATGCTGTTCTTCGGGTTGCTGGTCAATGTCTTCCATTTGGGAAAGTTTGAGAATATCATTCACGAGAGAAATCAGCCGTTGCGCTTCTTTGTAAATATTATCCGCAAAATGGGGAATATCCTTTTCTTGGGCGATACCATCACGAATAATTTCCGCAAAGCCTGAAATAGAAGTCAGGGGAGTTTTGAGTTCGTGAGAAACATTTGCCGTGAATTCACGTCTCATGGAGTCTTGCTTATTGTGTTCCATTTGCAGGGTTTCCATTTGTCTGTGAATTTGTTGATTCTGTGAAATCAATCGGCGGATGAATGGCTTCATTTCGTCATAAATATCTCTGTCGTCGGGATTTTCAACATCCAGCTGGTTAATGGGCTTCATAATCTTGTGTGAGAATCTTGTTGCCAATACAAAAGAGATAATAATGCTCAAAAGAATAATAATCACAATATGATTCAGCATATGATATATCAGTACAAAAATAGTATCCTGTGTCATGGAGACACGAACAACATTTCCGTCATGCAGACGAATGGCATAATTCGCCGTTGTGCGTAACAAAGATTCAGAATACCTTGCACTGTCGCCTTCACCTGTCTGTAAGGCTTCCTGAATTTCCTCACGTTGTAAATGGTTCTCCATTTGTTCCGGCTGGAAAATGCTGTCAAATAATACTGTTCCATCTTTGGCGACAACTGTTGTTCTTGTACTGCTTCCGTCACGGATTTCATGCAGAAAGTTCCAGCCATTTTGATTGATAACGGAAGAAATATAAAGGCATTTGTCTTTCAATTCCCCAATGTTCCGCCTTGCTAAGTAAGTATTCATTGCAAACAGGATGAGCGAAAAACTCAACAAGAATACTGTGATGCAAGCGGCAAAAATTCGTTTTGTCAATTCATTCCGCATAATTATAACCCGCCTTTCTGCGAAAGGCACCAATGGGGTCATGAAAAAGGTGCTTTCGCTAAAGTAATATTTGTGATATAATGTAGTTGAGGGGTATGGTCAACTACAGAAACCGTGGAGGTGAGTAGCGGGGCTGTATAGCGGCAAC
>Ga0326511_10001081_pt1 | contig 23109 bp, 30 predicted proteins | sample 0_2496_0518_D_FD_203701 | JGI IMG/M metagenome (GOLD analysis project Ga0326511, IMG submission 203701) | Bovine rumen microbial communities from UC Davis, California, United States - 0_2496_0518 | ecosystem: Host-associated > Mammals > Digestive system > Stomach > Rumen | place: USA...
GGGCGTCTGAAAGTTTAGCCAGGTCAAAATATGATTTTCTTGCTAAAGGGAAAAAACATACAGGGCAGGATTCATTAAACCCTATCCTTGATTGGAACAGTGCGGAGGTGTGGTTATATACCTATGCCCGGAATCTCCCCGTTAATATTGCTTATCGCAAGGGGAATAACCGCGTCGGATGTATTTTATGCCCGGGCGGAACAAAACTCCGGGAATACATAGCATCAAGATGCTATCCGGAGATGTATCAAAGATTTTATCAATATCTTAAAGATACTTATGATCCAAAAGTGCTTTATACAGGGGATATAAATGATCCGCATTTGGGGAAAATTTGGGTTGCAAGAAAAAACGGCAATGGCCTGTTAATCCCCTGCAATTATGAAGATCAAAGACAGAATGACACCTGGGTTTTTACACTGACAAAAGTAAGAACAGACTGGCGCGAATGGATAAAAACTATTGGGATCCTGCTGAATGATAAAAGCCCGTATCAAATTAGATTTAGGAAAGGTGTTTATTCATTTACTGTTCAGCCATTGGCCGGAGGAGGGCTTGATGTGCGCGCAACGGATCTTCATACGCGCGAATGTAAAAGCTTCATCAAGATGCTGAAACAGGTTTTTAGAAAAGCGGCCTGCTGTGTCATGTGCAGAGTGTGTGAAGCTGATTGCCCCTTCGGTTGTCTGAAAATGAAAGACGGGAAAATTGCAATCAGTGATGATTGCAGGCATTGTTCATGCTGCCATCACGCTAAATCCGGGTGTTACATATACCACAGCACCTGGAAAAGGCGCAACGGTAAATATTATTACATGGTGCATAAGGATGAAAAAGATAATGATAAATTATAACTGCTGCAAATGCGGCCATGCAATAACTGATAAAGATATCATTGGGATTAATAAAAAGCTGTTAGGCGCCCGGACAAAACAATTTATGTGCCTGAAATGTTTAGCGGCCTTTTTTGGTACCACGGAGGATGTTTTACGCTACAGGATTGAGGATCTGAAGGATAGCGGGTGTCCGCTTTTTAAGTGATAGATAAAAATGAGAAAAACATCACAAAATAATTTATAAAATCTCTTGCACTCTTTCTAACATAAGTGTAGAATAGCTAACAGAAGGGCGGATTGAGGAACCCGCCCGGAAACAGGAAAACATAAGGAGTTGGAAATGACTGATTTTGAGATTGAAAAGGGCATGATTACCGGCATGGTTAAAAGCCTTTTTAAGGGCGTCAGGGTTGTATCAGATGGCTGTGATGATGGTTCATTCAAGATCATGATCCCGAAAAAGGCCGCCGAGCATTGTGTTATCCGCTATGTTTTTGGGCGTGTTCGCAAATATGCGCAATCTGTCGAGATGGCTTTTAACAACGTCCTGGCCGTTGATCCTTTCCTGGCTGATGATGGGGCCTATTTTTCATTTAGCGTTGTTACTGCAAAGCGCTGTTAATCAAGGGCGCCGCCCTCCGGGGCGGCATTTTCAAGGGGGCATAAGCATGAAATATGAAACGGTAGAAAAAAAGATGCTTGCCGGGTTCATGCCCGGGGGATATGCGGCCGTAACGCGCCGCCAGGTTGCATTCTTCCTGATGCAGCTTTTTGGTGTTGATGAATCATCTATAACCCGCTGGCGCGTCCGGGGGAATATTCCCCCTAAACGTTCTGAAAGGCTTATCAGGCTTTTCCCTGAGTTTAAGGAGGATGAATGATAACCTGGCAGGATCTTGTTAAAATACTCAAAACAGGGACAACGCCGCCGTTCAGTCTTGAGACTGTGCCTGAATTGCGGCGCTGGTGCGCGGCCGAGTTTGAGGTTGAATCCCAGACTGTTTGGGTTTGGCTGAAAACGAACAGGCTGCCTCCTCATGTTCGGCAGCAGCTTGTTATGACATGGCCGGAGATTTTCCATGAGATTGAATACGGCGCCGGAGGAAAATATGCGTATGCAGTGCAGCAAAAAAGGGATTGATCTGATTAAATCTTTTGAGGGTTTTTCCCTTACCGCCTATCACGGCAAATGTGACCGGGCGGGGCTTTACACTATAGGCTGGGGGCACGCCCGCGGGGTGCGCCCCGGGGATAAAATCACCCTGGAACAGGCCGAGAAGCTTCTGCGTGATGATATCAGAGACGCCGAGAACGTTGTCAATCTTGATTATGTTTCAGGGCGTGATAAGCCGCTTGTTACTCAGAATCAATTTGACGCGCTGGTGTCATTTGTTTTCAACGTCAAGCGGGAATCATATTTAGACAGTACTCTCCGCAGGAAGCTGAAGGCGGGTGACAAAATGGGCGCGGCCGGTGAGTTTAAGCGTTGGATTTATGCGGATCACAAAATAGCGCCTGGGCTTATAACCCGCCGCGCTGCTGAGCAGAAAATGTTTCTTCAGGGCGGGTCCGCTGATATAGCGGCCCTGCTCCTGGGGATGATGCTGGCAGGTTCTGCGCTGTTGGTTGCAATGCTTTTTATGCTGTGATTATGACACGTGAAGAGTTTATAACATCAAAAATCACGCTTGATATTTTCGATATAGCGGATATTTTAACCGCCGCCCTGCAGGAAAGGGGATTTTTACAGGCCGGGGAAAAAATCCACGCCTACGACATGGAACCCGCCCTGGCTGCCGTTGGTTATTATCTGACCATTGAGCGCAAGAATGATGTTTTATCAGTCAGGAGGGCTGCGCGATGAATTACGGATTACCATATAAGGGATCAAAAAACAGGATAGCAAAAAAGATTCTTGATGTTCTGCCGCCCGCCCCTGTCCTGTATGATGTTTTTGCGGGAGGCTGTGCCATTACCCACGCCGCAATGCTATCAGGCAAATATAGCAGAGTGGTTGCAAATGATCTCAACGGCATGATCCCGCATGCGTTTGAAACTGCCATAACCGGGGGCTTCAGGAATGAGGATCGCTGGATATCCAGGAATGATTTTCAAAGACTGTATAAAACAGATCCTTACGTTGCTATCTGTTTCAGCTTCGGGAACAATCTGCATGAATATTGTTACGCCCGCGACCTGGAGCCATATAAGCGCGCGCTGCACTATGCCATTTTCTGGAAAGATACCGGCCCCTGGCGTGAATTATGCCCTGAGACGGCTGACGCCCTGAAAAAGGCCGTGGAATCGGAACAGGACAGGCATAAAAGGCGTATAGGCGCCGGCCGCGCGATTGTAACCGCGCTGAAAGCGGGGCTGATGAATGGCACTATTGATCCCGCGGTCATGAATAAACCTATTTACAGAAAAATCCGAAAAGAAAAAACGCCTGGATTAAGTCTTCAATCAGCTGAAAGCGTTGAACGCCTGAAAAGTCTTGAAACGCTGGAAAATGATGAAAGATTGCAGCGTTTGGAAAGTTTGGAAAGATTTGAACGCCTGAAAAATCTTGAAACTTTACAGACTGATGAATCACTTTGCAGGTTGCAAAGCCTGGAAAGGTTGGAAAGAATAAACTCTACAGATGTGCCCCCTGTCCTGACTGTAACCACGGGGGATTATAGGGCGCTGAATTTTGAGCAGGGCGGGATTATTTACTGTGATCCGCCGTATAAAAGCACAGAAGAAAGATATGGCCGGGATTTTGATTTTGATGATTTTTATGCGTGGTGTGAACATCAGGCCAATCCCGTTTTTATATCAGAATACACCATGCCTGAAGATCGTTTTGTGCCCGTGGCGGCGTTTACCGTAACCCGGAAAATGGATGCTAAAAAATCAAGCATCTGCTATGAAAAAATCTGGAGGCCGCGGTGCCAGTCAGGTATTTAATCGCGGCCGCAGGCGCGTGTATCCTTTTCGCGTTTGCCTGCGGTTATCATCAGGGCGCCGAAAAAATAAAGCGGGATATGGCTATTCAGGCCGCGGCCCAGGCAGAAGACGCCCGGAAAACTGAAAAGGATATGCAAAAAAGATTAAACGGCATAACGGAGAATTATCTTCATGAGATTGACGAATATAAAAAGACTATTAACGCCTATGCCGCTAATGATTTTTCTATTAGCAGGCTGTCAGACGCCCGCCCCTGTCAGGCAGTGCCCGGGAAGACCGGAGATAAACCCGGTTTTGCTTGCTATTCCGCAGCCGACATACAGAGAAAAATTAAAGAAAGTCTGGCTATTGCCGCCGAATGTGACGAAATCGCAATCAGATATAAAGCGTTAGCGGAATCATGTAAATAAGAAGGCTGGGCTATTGAGGAGTCGCACCCCTGGCCGCGTGACTCGGCCATGTTTTTGAACTAATAGCCCATTGAGATATACAGGCGCGTAGAGCGCCGCGCGCCTGTTTCAGCCGCCAGCAGTTTGCTTTTAATCTTCTGTACGAATGAAGAAAGCCGGGCGGAATGCTTGAAAAGCATTATAATATATAGGCGGGGCTTTATTCAAGCCTTTAACGCTCCTGACCGGGGCGCGCGCCTTCCCCGAGGCGCAATATCGGGCGGGCTTCATGCCCGCCCTTCCGCAGGCGTTTCTTTTTATTCAAATCCTTTTATCATTTTGAGCGTGATCTATATCACATGTTTTTATTGTTTATTGACTTTTTAAGTTAAAAAGAGTACATTATGAATGCGCTAATGCCGCGGTTTTTCCTTATGTTTTCCTGCGGTCTGATTCCTGGCGCATTCCTCAACAGCGGGCCAGTCACCCGCTGTTTCTTTTTTTATTCCGGGATTTTGCGCAAAAGCAGTGCTAACCCGATGGCCCCGATATCTATAATATCCTGTTCAGCTATCTTTCCCCGGAGGAGCCTGCCACCGCGGTTTACGGCCGTTTTTATCATCTGTACATCAGAATAGCCTGATTTTGTCAGATCCAGGGCGTTTACCCTGATGCTGTTCAAAATCTCATCTAATTTACTTTCCCTGCTCATTGTTTCCCCTGAATTTGCTCATCTCAATATTTTTGATTTTGCGCTGCTGCTCCTGTTTTACAGGCTCATCAGGCAAGCCGCATAATGCCTTTAATTTGGATACACGCGCGTCACCTATTGCCGATGTAAATACGTTTGCCGCCGCCCATTCCGCGGGGGTTATCATCTGCGGGGTGAACGTGGGATTATTATATTCCGAGAACCACTGATACAGGATTTTGACCGGGCGCTCGTTTGTCGTCCTGGGGCGCCTGATACCTTCTACCACATAAATATATACTTTGTCCCCGGTCCCCGGGACAGCATGATTCCAGAAGTCTGTAACCTGTACATATGCGGGATCCGGGATATCTACCCCGGAATCTTCCGCCGCCTTTTTCAAAACCCAGTTAACGCCGGCCGCATCGGTAAACTGCCGCGTCATGTTAAACCCCTCAACCTGGCACAAACCTAACCCGGCCGGAACGGATTTATTCCCCGCCTGCTGATACCCTCCCTGGGGCGGCATGATGTTGTTAACCTGTGCCGGGGCGGGGATATTCCCGGCCTGATACTGCCCCAGGACGCCCGGCATGTAATAGCCATTGTTAATCATGCTTGTACACCCTCCAAAGATTTAACACCGCCGTTGCTACATGGTAAGCGTTTTCTTTCAAGTCTGCCACATCCGCTGAATCATGAGCCTTTTTAAGTTCATTGACCTCCATCACAAATATATTATATGCGCCCGCGTCTGTGTTCCTGTCATACTTGCTCCACGTCTCCGGGGGATTATGATCCACTTTTGCGCACTCTGACATAAAAACAGCGTCCGGCCCTGAGGGTTCCGCCCCGGATTCAGGTATGTAAATCTTCATGTTTCACCTACAAAAAAGCCGGGCGTTAAAGCCCGGCCCGGTATGGTTCCAAGCTGAAAGACTATGCGCCCGCCGTGGTGCTCTTGCTGTTGCAAAGGGCATTCATGGCCGCCAGGATCTGTGCTGTCTGTGCCGTCTGACTTGTCGCAAGCTGCTGCTGGAGATTGATCTGAGCCATAAGCGCCGCGTTCTGTGCTTTACTGTCAGCCAGGGCGGACTGGATCGCCTCGGTCTGAATCTGACGCTGTAATTCCCTGTTTGCGCATCCTTCCTGCTCAACCTTCTGCAGGACCTGACAGCAGCACTGCTGCTGCTGTGCCGCAAGCTGCTGAGCCTGGAGCCTGTTTTCATAGTTCTGCGCTATGATATTCTGATTGATTGCCGCTCCGTTGGTGTTTACAGCATTAGTAACGCCGCAGAAGCCCTGCTGCATTGCCATATCAGACGCCGCCCGGGCCTGAAGATTGCTTACATTTGCCGCGTTCTGCGCCTGGATGTTGGAAACGTTGGCAGAATTAATCGCGTTGGTGATTGCGTCTCCGGTAGAATTAATCAGATTCCCGGTAAACTGGTTCTGGTTAGAAGTCTGAAGAAGCAGATCCCGATCCGCGTTTGCCACCTGTCCCTGGAGAGTGCTAACCTGAGCCTGAATCGCGTTAATTGCCCCGGTATCATATCCGGCCGCCGCATTGCCGCGACCGCCCCAGGGGCCGTTGCCGTTCCACAGTGAGCCTAAAACAAGTCCCCCGACAAATCCCGCACCGCCGGAAAGCAGAGACATCCCGCCGAATCCATCGCCCATATCTATCATAGTTCCCTCCGCCATAAGAGCCTCCAAAAGAACCGATAAAAACAAAACCGCCCGTTTTTCAGGGCGGATTAAGTTTATTACCGCGGAAAAGCGCTATTGCGGATTTTTTCCGGGTGTGTTTGCGTCTTCCCATAGTTTCTTAAATATGCAACATATACGGCGCATTTCATCACGTTTTACATCTAATCTATATTGCCGGGTTATCAAGACATCTGTATATAAAATCGTATCAGAAAGCGACATAATGCATTTCTTCAACAATTCTTTATCAGTTAAATCATCAGTCAAAGATTCTTGCATCATAGTTCACCAGTTTCAGCGTGCATGATTTGTCACCCGGCTCTACAGACTGCACCCAGCAGGGCACTATCTCACCAATAGCGAAAAACGGATACTCGATTGTCGCGCCGTATTCAGGATCCCACGGGATAAAACTGCCCGAAATCTCAAGCGTAAAATTATCCTTCCTGACAAAAGTGTAATTTATCGATGAACCGTCTTTTTTCCGCACGTAAACAACACCGGAATCAAACCTGGCGGGGATTGACTGATCCACGGTGATTGTTTTGGCTGTGCTGTCGTATGCCGTGATTCTTCCGCTGATGTTGCTCAGTTCCTGCGGCAGCACTAAACCGACATAATCAAGGTACTGGCAGTTCAGGCCGTCTAATTCCGTCTGTATTTCATACTGCGTTTTACAATATGTTAAAAATTTCAGACGCCTTACAGCCAGGGCGCGGGCCTGCGCGTGATTGTCATCTGTGCCTTTTATGCCCCACGTGTCCAATTTTTCCGCGTTGTTAGTGGTTGCATATGTAGTCTCTACTACATTGCCTGAATCATCAAGATGATAAAAGTACGTTGATGTTTTCCAGGTGATGGAATCGATGTATGACAGCTCAATTTCTTTTACATCGTCATCTTTCGCAAATGTGAGATTAACTACCGGGGCGGCCGTGAGGTTCTGCGGCATAAAAATCTGCTGGAAGGCGTCAGATGATGATTTTTTTGTCATCCGGGCAAATGCCACGAGATTATTTGACACCGCAGGCTCGGACATGCACACCTTCAGCGCGTTCCTGAGTTCGTCCAGCAGCGTGCTGTCATCGTCTATCGTGCCGGTGAGTTTATACCTGTTTGATTTGCAGTATGAATCAAGCGCCGCCAGGGAGTTGTGATCTATGATTCCCGCGTATTTGCTGTTGTTGAGTATGTACTGTACAACAGGCGCCACATCTTCCGTTATGGCTAAATCCGTGCCGTTCACGGCCGGCAGCTTCCTGGTCCAAAAAGTAGCAATCTGATTTTCAGAAAGTTCAGAAAGAGTCTCAGACCCGCGGAAACGGCATAAAATTGTAGTCATCCCCGCGTATGAAGTCGGCTGCGCTATGCAGGATTTTAATCCGGTCCACTTGACTGTATCGACCTGGGCGGCGTCGTCTACTTTGTCGGATTTGTTTTTTATCCGGCACTCATACGCGCCCGCGTCAAATGTAAACGTAATAGTTTCCGCGAGTTCATCCCCCGTGCCCGCCGTTTTCTTGTATTCATACGCGGTCCAGGCTGATGTTCCTACTTTTCGCCACTCTATAGACAGCGTTACGGTTCTTTCATCATATTTGCCGCTTCCATTCAGATACCCCAGCCCGGCGGGAAAATCGATATCAACTTCGTACTCAGTAGCAGTGGCGCCAATAGGACAGGCGCGGTAAGGCCCGGCGTATTCTTTCGCTTCGGCCGCATCCGCGTCTTCCTGGTATGAGACAGTGAGAGCATCATCCGCTACACCGTCAACCCACTGATCCGACCCCCAAAACCCCGACCACGGGATCTCCTTATCAGTATCAGGATCGATCCGTTTGACTGTATATACCGGGGCGGATACTTCTGTGCGTTCAATAATCGCCCCGCCTGCTGGATGTACCGGATTCCCTTTTACAGTAGTGCTCCCGACCTCGGTTATCTCATACGTGCCATTGTCTGACAGGCGTTTTTCACCAGTCAGCGGATCAATAACGGAATCTGACAATGTCTGACGTATCGTTACTGTATAACCGCTGCCGGCATCACCGGGATATGTTCCCGGCTCCGGCTTGCCCGTAACTTCCGGCAGGGCGGTTAATCCTGATATCTCAACGGTTATTTTCCCGTCAGCTGCGGAATAAGAAATTACGTTGCATTCACCTGACACGGTTCCTGTATAAGTCTGATATACAGGACCATTGCCATAGCCGCTTATGATTTTTTCCCATTTCGTTAGCGTTACATCTACAGATGTGTCAGCTATGCATGCCAGATCTGACCACGTGCCCGCCCAGGTGATTTGCACATTTCCGGACTCGAGGAGCACAGCATCGGCATCCGCGGAATCAGCCCATGCCCTGACATCCGGCGCGTTTGTGATCCTGATGTAATCCCCCGCCTTGACGCCGATATTCGCATCGGCAAGTATAAACGCCTGGCTGCCGCCTGTAGTAACTGAGGGCCTATATCCGACATATTGCCAATAAACACCGCAAAAACTTTTCGGCATGATATGCCAGGACAGGCCGCCGTCTTGACCGCTCGCGGTTGATTTGCCTCCGGTGTATACGACATAACCGCCGGATTCACCGGGATCTACATTGCCAAATGGATTAAGCGTCTTGCCTGATGATGTGACCTCGGTGCTGCTGTACCAGCATTTGTGCATTCCTTCCTCAATCCCATTAGCTGACACATCAGCACCGGGATCAAAAACCTGATATCTGACATCACTGCCGCTATAACCTGAAAACGGGGTGTTTCCGATATAGATATCGGAACCATCAGATTTATAATCGTACCACCCGGCGCCCTGGCACAAAATCATATCTATATACTTTTTATTGCGCCTGTAAAAAGTATGCTTATCCGCAAGGTAATCCGGGAAATGCTTTATCAGGCCGAAATTCTCCGGAACAACCTGCTGCAGCCTGACCTTGTTACCCTGGGCGTTGACATCGTATATAGTAGATGTGTCTGATGTTTTTGCCGGGTTATCAGCCTTCAGCCTGTTCATCATGTACAGACTATAGGCTACCGAAGCAACCGCCACAATGGCCGCTACAATAGCAAATGCTGCTTCAACGCCCTGAGGCTCTACAATGATTTTCAGTTCCTCAACACCGGACAGCGGCGTATCCCAGAAGGCTTTTTTCCCGTCTATATAGATAGATACAGATAGCTTATCAGGCGCGAAATCCCGCACTTCACGGGCTAAAAGATCCTTAACAGTGCCGGAAAAATCCGGAATGTGTATCTGCTCAATCGGATAAATCAGACACTGACGGGTGTATATCCTGACCTGCATATCTGTAAAACCTCCTCACACACTGCGGATAAAATGACTCAAGCGGCTGCTTCCGGAATCCATGCCAGTTTGTAGTGTGCAGTATATCACCCTGGTAAAAAACCCCGACATGGAACAGAATCCCATGACGGTAATAGCAGATAACGCAATAATCTTCCGGGGCCGCTATTTCCTGAAACACATGCCGGGCAATCATCCCGGCGGCGGGGTCCCTCATGGTTTTTTGCGAAAAATCCACGAATTCCGGCAGTTCAATCCCTTTCCGTTCTGCTAGAATGCACCGGACCACGCCCCAGCAGTCAAGATCCGGAAATGTACGCCCCCCGGGTGTGTGTCTGACAAAACTGTACTTATCTATCCAGTTCATGCTATGTATTTCAGCCCCGGGGCGTTCTTGTCAGTATACCGCAGGCGCGGAAATGCGGTGTTCAGCATATCGCAAAAAGACGCTACAAACGTGGCCTGCTCAGTCGTGATTTTCGCGTCTGTGACCGTAAGGCGTAATGACTGCATCAGGCTGTAATCATCGGGTGCCCATTCCTGCAACGTCAGATATGTTGGCGCCAGGGATTCAATCGCTTTTTTCGTCATCTGATACGCTTCCCCGGAAACGTTGCAGATAGCGAAGGAAAGATCTGAAAAACCGGAATCGGACCGCTCCGGCAGCTGGATCGTAAACGCCGCGGCGGCATAAGTGTTTTTATCGATGGTTACATCAGTGTACCCCAGGACATACCTGTAAACGCCCGCTTTTGCGTTTTCAAACGTGAGCGTTATAACGGGCATCTGGCCGCCGGACGCGCATATCTCAGACAGGGAATAAATCATGCCAGCTTGATTCCGTAAGTCAGAGAGTTGTCCAGCAGGGCCATATAGGCTTCGGAGCCTGATTCATATACTGTCCCGGCTTTCGGGGTGCTCATTGACGGAATGAGCATGCGATATATATATGTATAATCTTTTGTCGTGACAGGCTGCTCGATTCTGCGGAGGAAAATCCTGCCATCTTTCGGATGCGGGAACCACTCGCCGGAATTCCATAACGCGGGATCACGCGTTTTGTCACTGTAATTCGCTATGACGGGGGGCAAATAGCCTTTGTTCCAAGTAGAATACCAGACATATTCTCGGTTAATGCCCGCGGTAATAGGCAGCCACAGCAGGAAAAGATGCAAGCCGGAGGGCAAATTGTCCATGTAGACGTAATTACCTAGCAGCATTAAATGTGAAGCCGCGCTGTCATTTATATTATCCAGGGAGGACATGTCTGTAAATATTCCTTCATAGCTAGTCCAATTATACCTGGGCGGGCTGAACGTTCCCGGGGTCAGTTCGTACTGCGTGTCAATATCAAAAATCCCCGGCGTTTTATTTATAAACCACATTGACGCAACAGGCTCTGACGCGCTTCTTGTCTGTTTAGTAAATGCCAGCTGAAAATAATTATAGCTTGTATGCGATGAGTTAATACTGTATGCATAGCCATATTTTCCACCTGCATAGACAATGCTCATGTTCACAGCCGAGGTGTCACCCGAAGGCGTAATATCCCACTCCAGGCGCGTCTGAATATTGTTATAACTAGTCCCATAGTACCCCCGGAGGAATTTGGAGATGTAATTGCATGCTTCCGCGCTGTTCTGATACCCATCGCCATATGTCGCAGGCGTGACGCACATCATATCAAACGACGGAAGAACGCAAATATCTAAATAATATCTGCTGTCACGCGTGTAACAGAAAATGCACAGCCCGACTGAATTAAAATGCTTGCCGATAAAAACGATTTTTGAGCATGGCGGCACCGACCCTCGGTAATCAGTCTCCGAGAAAACCGGAAAATTTTTATACCCGTCAGCGCTGTACGCAATCTCTTTCTGAATCCCGAGGTCCGGAACGTCAGTGATAAATTTATTTACAATCCAGTCCGTCATGACGTCAAGCGCTGAATTAGGGCTGGCACTGTCTAAAACAACTGACTTTGTGATTCTTTTCTTGTATGCCATTTTTACTCATCCTCCACTGTGTCGGCGTCTTCAGCGATATTTATCTGTGATGTGCCATCGAATCCGGGCGCACGTTCTAACGCATTCCAAAAACTCAATCCGCCCTGGGCGTCATCGCCGCCCTCGGACTCATCTGCGGTGATGCTCATGCCATATTTATCACTTCCCGCGTTATCACTGCCCGCATCAGCCTCCGGGAGCGGCGCTGTTGCAAGATCCAAAATAAGATTGATTTTCCACCGCGTTTCGGTTTCAGACTTCCAGGTGAGTGCCGCGGAAATAGCGCCGTTTTGGATCCTGACTGTCTGATATTGCGGTTCCTTGTCGCCTGTGTCTGAAGATAACACGGGCGCCATAAACCACGCGGCACCGCCCGCCGCGTTTTTGTTTATCCAGTCCGTGAAGGCGTTATATTCAGCCCCGGACATGCTCATGTTAACAGACAGTTCCGCGGGCTTGCCGCTGTTGATAACTCTTTGCCGCGTGTAACCGTCAGACATTTGCGTTCTGAGCATGTTAGGCTGTGTTTTCAGGCTGTACCCTGACTGTAAAAACCCCGGCAGATATGACGGGTAAACCGCAATAGCCATGTTATACCCCCACCCGTTTTAATCCATAAGATGATTGTAACACCTGCGCGGCCTGCCCGCCTTTCCTGATGTTGGATACAAAAATATTAATAACATCTCCGTTATCGCTCTGCTGTACCTGCCCGGCTTTTGACGCGTCCTCATACAAATTGACAGACACGGAAACAGCGGCGGACTGTTTACCCTGGTTTATTAATCTGTCTGTTTCCTCGGCGCTCTTGATATCCGCGGCGCCGTAGACAATAGCCCCGTTAACCATCTCGGCGCCCCTTTCGGACACTGTGCCCCACATGCCAGCCGGGTTCGGACTGCCGTCCCAGTGCTCACCGGAAAAATTAACGCTTCTTAACTGTCCGATTAAGTTAGCGCCCTGTGCCAGGACCCCCGCACCAGCAATCAGGCCCGCGGGAAATCCAAGCTTCCACGCCTCCATAGCGCCCTGGATCATGCTCAGAGTAGCAGACGCGATAGCAAAACCCTTCTGCAGCGCAAACATGATTTTATACCCAGCAGACCCCTCGGCAAAACCGTTTTTCATCGTCTCAAAGTATGAGGATATAGCGCCGCCCATTTTGCCCCACACCCCGACCTGCTGCTCGCCGGTCATAGACGCAAGACGGGCTGAAAACTGCTCCATCGTCTGATTTAATGACTTGTCACCGAAAAGATCCTGCATCCGGGTGAAAAATCCGGTTATAGCGTCTTCGCTCTCTGTATAGCTATATGCGCGCTGAATCTTTTCCTGTATCTGACTGCTTTTCGCGTTATCAAGCTGCTTATTTTCCCCGTCTTGTTTTATCTTTGTAAGCCGGTCCTGATGTGCCTTTTCGGCCATCTCAACAGCCTGATGATACTCAGACGCCAGGATCGTGCCCGCGTCATAAAACTGCTTAATCTGCGCTAAACTGTCCTGATATTTCTTGTTTTCTAGTTCTAAGGGCGTAAGCAGCGCGTTAGCGGCCTGTTCCCCGGTAGACTTGAGAGACTTAAAAAAGCTTTCCCACGTTTTGCGGGCGCTGTCTATTGCGTCCTTTGCGGACTTGCCCGCTGACCCTTTTCCGCCGGGCTTGCCAGGCGTGAATACAGCAGCCGCCCCCGCCCCGGATTTGCCTTCAAGGGATTTTAATGCGTCAGCCTGTCTTTTCAGCCTGGCTTCCCTGTCCTTATCGGCTTTTACGGACGCGGCCGCGGTATCAGCAATCATCATCTTGACGCCCTCATATGACGCTTTTACATCGTCAAAAAGGGAATCAAACTCGGTGTGTGCCGCGTCTGCCGTGGCCTTAAACCCCTCGTCAAAAAAGCTTGAAAGGCTGGGGGTGTTTTTTAGCGTTTCCCCAATGGCCTTGAAATCGCCGTGAACGACCTCATAAAGAACCGCCCCGGTTTTGTCGCCTATCGTAGTGAGAACGTTAAACACCGATTTGCTGAAACTAATGAGGGCTGTCCCCGCGGTAGCAATGGCTGCTTTTATCGTCTTGAGCACAGACATAGCCGCGGCTGTTACCATCGTGACTCCGATTTTCAGCAGGCTGAAGAAGTTGCTGAAAAAAGTATTTACGTATTCCCCGCAGGTGCCTGAGGAATCGCCCACGCTCCCGGTTATCTCATCAATTACGGCGCCCGCTTCTGTCATGATGTATTTCAGCCCGCTCCGGAAATCGGTCATGAACCGGGCTAAATCCGAGGTGATTGATGCGAACCACTGATTGTTGTTAATAAAATTGCTAAGGCCGTCTAACGCGTCTACAGCAATCCACACCGCCTGGGTGATAACCTCACCCAGCCCGCCGTTCCCGTTACCACCAATGGCATAAAGAAAATCACCCCACGCGTCACCGATGTTTTTTATAGCGCCCGTCAGGCCCTGCATCTGACTTTCTGCGGCGCCTGCGAAATCAGATTTGCTAATGCTTGACACATAATCCAGCATGGCCTGCTTCGTATTGGCTATTTCGGTAACGGAACCCTTAAACGTTACGCGGATTTTATCCCCGGATTTTTCAGCCTGAATGCCTAACTGCTGGAGTCCGCGCAGCTGCCCGGCTGTAGCTGAATAAACCGCCTGAGAGACTTCTGTTAATGATTTTCCGGTGCCGGCCGCGATATTGCTCAGATCTTTGATTAAATCCGTTGTCGGCATGATTCCGGATTTGCCAAGCGTTAAAACGGACTGCCGGATCTCATCAAATGACTGCGGCAGTTCTCGTGAAAGATTATTGAATGTATCAAAAACAGCCCGGGCCTGTTCCGTGCTGTCAGTAATAGCGCGGAATGAGGATATAACCTTCTCATTTCCCGCGACCACATCAGCGATTTGCTTAAAAAATGCGGCCGTCACGAATCCCGCAAAAATCCCTTTTAAGGATGTAACAGCAGACCCGACATCCCGCCAGGATTTTTTAGCTTTTTCCCCGGAGCGTTCGATATTCCGGGCGGATTTGTCGGCCTGTCTTTCCGCGCCTTTGATCCCTGACTGAAAATCATCAGTCCTAAGCTTCATGAGCAGCGTTAAACTTTTTGCAATGGCCATAATCCGCCCCCCGGTTTTAATCCTGATACCCCTCCGGCCTTACCTTCCCGGAATGCTTTTTGCTGTACTCATACTCCGCATTTTGCAGCAGATAATAGCCCTGCCAGAGTGTTATTTCAGACAGTGGCAGCGCTAAAACATCATGCAGTGGCTGCCCCGTGTCCTTTGCTATTTCAAAACAGGTCCGCAGGATCGGAGTATGATCAATCAGTTTTTTGCTATATCACCGCTGATGATGTTCTTTGATATCCGCATAACAGCATCGTTAATCTTGTTAAACAGCCAGAAAGGACAGACTTCCATGAATTCTTTCCTGTCCTGTTCAGACTGATAATCAAAAATATGCGCCCCGGATTCATCCTGTACGCATGCGCCAATCATGTACGCCGTTGCTTCGGTATTCTTCCCGATTTTCTCGAGTTCACCCGCGCCGAAAACCTGCCCGGGTGTCGGTTCCTTAACTACATAATGCAGCGCTTCCCCGTTGAGTTCAAAATCAAGCTTTTCAGAGTTCTGAATCGCGTTAACGTTCTGTTTAAGATGCTCAAGAAGATTCATGTGTTATTCCTCAACTTAAAAATGCCGGGCATCATGCCCGGCTGGGTGAATTTATGCGGTTGGATTTGTACGGGTAAACTTTCCGGACATTTTGAGATTGACCGTCATAGAGATCTTATCTTCCTGACCCTTTGCGGCTTCCTCAGTGCCCAAAATCGCAAATTTCGCCTGGTTGATCACACCGTTGCTGTACTGGGTTTTCAGATAGCAGTACTGGCCGCCCGTTTGTGCAAGCGTGATAAAATCGGCCTGATCTTTGTCGTCAAGATACTCATAAAACTCAATCGACGACTCGGCACCCTCATAGATTCCCGGGCGGTATTCCTTCGCGACATCTGCTACAACAGTATCATCATCCTGAGCAGACGAAAACGACCACTGAGGAGTCTGAATCAGACCATTAAGCGGCCTGAAAGCAGGCTCCGACCCGTCAGCAGGCAGCGGCGCCCACATCGTAAGAGACCCGGCCGCCAGCTGGCTGTACTGATGTTTATACGTGTAGATAGGCGTATAGGACATTTATTTTTCTCCTTTCTCCAAAACTGCTATTATGTGCACATTGATAACAGCGTGATTTTCAGGATCATACGCCGTTTCAAAATTAGACAGGCTCACCCACATCTGTATTTTATCATCAGACATGCGCCCCTCTTCCAGGACAGATGATAATTTAGACAGTAGCGCGTAAGCGTCTTCAAAGGTCCCCGCGATTAAGGCTAACTCATAATTCAGCTGCATACCCGTGACCACTGCCGCGCCTGTCGTCTGTGACAGGACCAGGACAGGAAGTTTTTGCGCCGCGTTGGTATCAGTAAGCGGGGAGCGGAACCAGTAAGGCTTGACGCCCATTATTTCGGTTAATTCCGCGCTAAGCAGTTCGTTACAGTGTTGTACCTGTGTAAAAGGGTTGCTCATTCTGCCACATCCCGTTTTATAGCTTCCATGAGGTCATTATATATACTTTGCGCGATATTGTCCTGATTTTCCGTCAGATACGCTAAAATCTTTCTTGCTGTAACGCCGTTTATCTCTTTATATCGCGTGTTTTCTCTCTCTTTCTGTAAGTTTTTCTGCAGCTGTGATGTATAGCGTTCTATGATCTTCTTGTATTTTTCCGCTTTTTTATCCGTCCCTGTCAGCCTTATTTTACTTGATAGGAACGATTTTTGCATGTGCTCTGATAGTTTCTGCTGATATTTAGCTATCTGAGCCTGTTCACGTTCAATTTTTTTGCGTATCTTTGACTGCCTGATTTTCTTGTGATTAATATGCGGTTTTGTGCCCCAGTTGACAAAAATCGCGTACTGGGGAGCGTACCACTGATAACGCCCGTGTTTTTCACCGTCTATCTCCTGCGGAACGTTTGCCAGGTATGTAGACACATAAACGCCATCGGCTGTTATTTTTGAGTTCGTCCGGACAGAAGACGAAAGCGCCCCCGAAAATTTATGCAGTCTTGATGATATCCGGGATTTTACTGATGATTCAACGGCCTGATTATGCCTTTTCAGTATCTGTCTGTAAGTCTCGAGCGCTTTTTGCGTTCCTACTTTCTGCCGCCATTCGTCAAACGTCTTTTTTAGCACGTTTGCATCATAGATTCCTGATGATACAGACATATATCAATCCTGAACAAGTTCAACAGCCAATATCTCGGATCGCTCTTCTCTGTCTTTTGTGATATTCAGTACATTGTAAAACTGCCCACGCCAAAGAATGCGATCCCCTACACAAATATCAGAATTCAGCCGGATTTTTACGGTCATGGCCTGCGCCGCGATATCCCGCCCGGATTCTAATAATTTGCGTATAGACACCTGCCTGACATTCGCCCTAACTACCGGCCCTTCTGTGTAATGTTCTATCGATTCCCCTGCCGTGTTCTGTGTGCTGCTGAAATAGTAAAACTGAATCTTTTCTGACAGAATTCCCGCGTTGAGCATTTTTAATTCTCCTCGTCATCCCGGTATTTCAGACAATACGGATCCAGCAGATGCTTGTAAAACGTTGCAAACTGCCCTGTTGCTGTAATTTCGCGCTGTTTGTAAAAATCCCCCACCTGGCAGCGGATATACTGCTTGACCGCCGCCGGAACCCCCGCCGCCGTGGTGCTGAGCGCCCGCGCGTCATCCCGCTGTATAATCTCCCGGTTCATAAAATGTTCTGCAAGATTGACCGCGGCCTCCTCGTATTCAGCCAGGAGAGTGTCGTCATCGTCAATATCAATATTCAGATGTTTTTTCAGGTCCGATATTTCAACAGGTAAAACCATAGCACCCCCGATTCAGATACAAAAATGCCGGGCATTGCCCGGCATCTATATTAACCCAAAAAATCAGATTATGCCGAAGTGGGAATGCTAAAATCACCGGCACTGAGTGCGTTAGGATCCTCAACAGCAAATCCAAGACGCTCCTCGGCCCTGAGGGTTACGAGATTCGTAGTGAAGTTTGACGCATCGTCAAAACTTGCCATCATTTCCGCACCCATGCGCTGATAGATAGTACAGCCCTCCTGGAGACTGCCGAGGATGTACTTGCCAGACGGAACCGCACCGGATGTGAGCACGGAAAGCCCCCAAACGGACTTTCCCGCGACCATTGCGGGGCCGCCGAGAAGGTACTCACCCAGGGTGTTCTTCATGAGACTGAGGACAGTCCACTGCGCCGGATTAAGTACAAGGATGTTCGGCGTATAGTTCAGCGTCTCAATGTGATTCTTCACCTTCAGGACAAAATCGATAAGCGTGTCACCCTTTGCCACGCCGGCCGCTGTCGCATTGTCTGATACGGTAGTAAGCAGGCCGGGGAGATTCGGGCTTGTCCCGTCACCGTTGATAATCTGCGCCTCGATCGTCTTCCTGAGACCGACAAGCAGCTTGTTCATGATGTATGACGCTACGAGCGGCGCATCCTCATAAGCCTGCCTGGTAAGCCTGACCCAGTGCGCTACTGTCTCAACCTTGCAATTTTCAAGCCTAAAGGTGAAAGCGGATTCAGGCTTCTGAGCGGCCTCGGCAACGAACGCCGCGTTGTTGGTTATATCTGAGGATCTAAGATATTCCACCATGTTTGAAGCAGTCTGCACAGTCGGAATGAGATCCTGGATCTTCACCCCGGTATCATCGGGAATCCCGACAAACGCGCCCTGGGCGGGGGCAACAATAGAACCGTGTGAGACGCTGTTAGACGCCTGAGAGCCTATCGCATCCTTAAATGACAGCCTGAAAGACTTCTGCTCCCCGGAGAGCATAGACTTATACCCCGCGGACTCGATAAAAGTCTGTCCGGCAGTCTTTACCTGGGCGGGGGTGCCGGCCGCGTTCTCATGGTGCGCCTTCTGCAGGACCTCGTTAAGATCCTTTGCGGCCTTTGCCTGCTCATCTGCAAGATTCTTGATCTTTTCATCAATGGCAGCGCGGGAGGCTTTGGTGTCCTTCTCTACCGCGTTAATCTTCTCGCCAAATTCCTTAATCGCGCTAAGCAGCTCGTTATTGCTGTTCTCTTCCATGTTGGTTACCTTTTTGTAAAACTGTGAATCAGATCTATAATTTCCTTTTCAGCCGCCTTTGTCCGCAGGGCGTCGCGCTCAGCAGTAAATACAGCCTTTAGGCCGGAAATGAATTTTTTAGCCTGTTCACGCGAAAAATAACCAACATCACGCAGGTACTTTTCGGCGCTCTTGTAATCCTTTATAGATTCTATATCAAAACTCTTTACGCTGTCAATCCTGGCGTTCTGGTTGCACGGCATTGCGCAAATGCTGATCTCCATAAGATCATCAATCGTCTTAAAATCAAATCCGCCCGCGTCATTATCCTCCGCCCCGTCAGGGCTGAAGGAAAAACCGACTGAAAGCCCGGACATGCTGCCGAATTTTAACGCGCTGTAAATCTCTTTTCCTGATTCCAAATCTGTATTTACGCGGCCTGTAACATACAGCCCGGTATCATCGCTCTTGATACTGTCCCACCTACCGCAGGGCACTGACCAATGATCATGACTAAAAAACATTACGGGCATGACACCTGATTTTTCAATCTTCTGTAAAACCGCATCATAGCAGCCCGGCAGCATCACATCACCGGACAGATCCGGGTTGTTATAGGTACTTGCATAACCGGAGATCTTACCGGTTCCATCATCATCCGCGGTTAACGCGGTTTTATAAATAATGTTCCTTTTCATGCTTAATTTTTCTCCGGATTTGTGCTGTTCATGGTGCCCTCCTGGCTCGGCGCCGTCTGTCCCAATTTGTCAAGCGGGATCAAATTGCTCTGAATTGTGAGGGAATCGGCCCCGGCCACATCTGACGGATTCCACCCCTCAGTGTCTCTTATCTCATTCCTGGATCTTAATCCGTTCTGCACCTGTGTAGCGTATATAGTCGCCCTTGCCTGGTCATCTGCTCTGTTCAATTCGCCGATTCTAAACCTGACCTCATGATTATGCCGCTCGTCTTTTGTCGCCACTCTCTTCATGAGCGCCTTTTCAGCTGAGACGCATAACGGCAGAATTGTAGCCTTGTAAAACCATCTTTCAAGCTTTTCATAGTCCCCGGATTCGGCACCGACAAGCGCGGGCGGAACCCCGAACCAGCGGCAAATCTCAGCGGTTGAAAATTTGCGCGTTTCCAGCAGCTGTGTATCTGCGGGGGATAAACTCATTGCATGAAATTCCATGCCGCAATCCAGCACTGCGACATGATCCCCCGAAGCCTGAAAACTTTTTGCAACGGAAATTTTTTGTTTCTGGTTTAATACCTGATTCGGGGATATAACGCCGTAAATCTTGCCTTTTTCCACAAAAATCTTTATAGCGTTTTCCTGGGCGGCCATTGCTTCCGTAAGGGTGTTCCTCATGTATTCAATAGGTGACAGGCCTATCAGGCCGTTCCCCACACCTTTCCAGTGCATTATTTCATCAGGTGCGTATCTGATGATCTTGCCGTGTCTGTCAGTATATTCATATACTATACTGTTATCGTTTTCGCGCTTGACATTCATCTGATCCGCGCTCAGCGGATAGAGTATATACGCGGTCCCGTCTGTCTTCCTGATGATGTGAGCATAGGCATTTCCCCGGAGCAGACGATTCATGCACATTGTCTGCCAAAATTCGAAGGAGGTCATATCCTGATTAGGGGACGCATTCAGCACAAAATCCAAATTACACGCCTTATCCAGGATCCGTTTGCCGGCGGCATCAAACGTAAACACATCTACAGGAATAGATGCAAGCGTCTGACTAATCAGGTTGACGCATGCCCACACCGTGCCAAGCTGTGCGGCCGCATCAGGTGTGTACGCTTTTGATTCAGTAACAGGGATTGTTACAGGCCCGGAATTCTGATAACCTGTATAATCCCCGTTTCCGGTAAAAAACCGGGTGAATTTTGCCCAAAATCCCATAATCACACCTCAGATAAAAACGGGCTCCGGATCTTCCTGCCAGTCCTGCCACGTGTGCTCAATATCCCTTTTCATTATAATGTAAAACGCTGTAATCAGTGCAAAAACGCCATCTATTTTATTTTCATTGCGTTCTTTCCTGGGGTAAATGTTGTCATTCCTGTCCGGTTTTACTACCACGTTTGACATCATCCATTCAAGAACCGGATTCCCGTCATAGTGTATCCGTTCCTGCATAATCAGCTGCTGAACGAATTTCATAGGCTCCGACAATGTTTTAGGCCCTTGCTGTACCTCATACATTTCTATGCCGTCATTGCTTAATGTTTGCGCCAGCTGTGTGCAGTTCCAGGGATCATATCCAACGCCCAGGCTCTGATAGTTCTGCACATCCTCAGAAATAAACCGGGCTATATCGATATAATCGGTTACGCCGCCCCGGGATAAGTGAAAATATCCCGCGTTGGCCCATCCCTGATACTGTGAATTGCGGCTGGCCTGTACTGTATCCTCAGGAAGCCAAAACTCCGGAAAAATGTAATAGTGCAGAATGTTGTTTTCATCAGGGCGCCAGAACACACGGACCGCCGCCGTGATATCTAGTTTTGTCGCAAGATCCAGACCGTAAACGCATTCATCACCCGCGAAGCTGTTTATATTCAGCCCGCGTATCAGGCATTTGCGCCACAGCTTCAGCGGAATCCATGAAAACGCGGCCTGCACCCAGACATTCAGGCGTTTTGTCATGAAGTCATTTTCGGCGGCCGGTGAAACAAGCGCTGAATTTCTTTCCGAAAAAATCACATCATGATCCAAATTTGCCCAGTTCGGATTTGACTTGATTAACGCCGCGTCTTTTTTCCAGTCGTCCTCAGGATCTATACTGTATATCAGGCCGAATCTGTGATCATCCTTAACACTGCCATCCAGGACTTTTAACGTTAATGTGTGCTGTTCATAACATATGCAGTCAATAGATCCGCCGGCCGTGGTTATTGTCCAAAACAGGGACTGCGCGCGTTTTCCCATCGATTTGGTAACAACGTCAAACAGTCTTCTTGTTTTATGCGCGTGCAGCTCATCCATACACGCAAAATGGCTGTTTAATCCCTCGTTTGTGCTGTCCTCAGATGATTTTGGCAAAAATTTACAGTTCATTCCCGGAATCAGCAGCGAATTATTTAATATTTTCAGCCCGAACGCGTCTGCTAACTCCTGCTTGCTCTGCTGCGCCATCGCTTTAGCGTCATCAAAAACAATCCGCGCCTGGTCCCTGGTTGTCGCAAACGAATACACATCAGCAGATAATTCACCGTCAGCGCATAACATATATAACGCCACGGCGGATGATAATGTGCTTTTTCCGTTTCCCCGGGGGATTTCAAGATAGACAAAAGAAAACCGGCGTTTGTCGTTCTCTGTCTTTTTCCACCCGAAAACCGTTGTTATGAAAAAACACTGCCACGGCTCAAGATGTAAATTCTCCCCGGCTTTTGGACCTTTGATGTTTTTCAGGAGTTCAATAAATGCACAAACGCGATTCGCAGCCGCGGGATCGAAATAATAGGGGAAATCTTTTGTCCGCTGTCTTTTCAGGTCATTGACCTGGCGTTTTACAGCGTTGATAACCCCGGCCCGGCATGCCGGGATTTTCCCTGAAAGCACACCGGAGATGTATTCCTCAGCTTTTTCCGTGTAAGTCATCACGCAAGCCCGAGATTCAGGAAGCCGTTAGTTTTTGTCCGGGCGGGATCATCAGACTGAACATTTTTGGCACTGATTCGCGCCCGGGCCGCGGGTGTCAGGCCAAACTCCCCGCTGAATTTTAATACTATCGTATATAGAGAAGCCTCGATTGATACCCAGGGCGCCTGGATCGGGTAGCCCGTTTTAGTGGTTACAATCATGCCATCAGTCTTGATTTTTTCCGCGGCCTGCTGCCACTGGCTGAACGCCTGGCAGTAAGTTGCAAATGCGGAAGATGTTTGCTCAGTTAGCCGGCCGTCCTTTATCAGGGCGGGCGCCTGTTTCCGCCATTCCTTTTTAGCTGTATCATCGAGCCAGGCAGGACATTTTATATCTGCCATAAAAACCCCCTTTTGTACGTGTCACACGCTTGAAAAAACC
>Ga0326511_10001082_pt1 | contig 23106 bp, 24 predicted proteins | sample 0_2496_0518_D_FD_203701 | JGI IMG/M metagenome (GOLD analysis project Ga0326511, IMG submission 203701) | Bovine rumen microbial communities from UC Davis, California, United States - 0_2496_0518 | ecosystem: Host-associated > Mammals > Digestive system > Stomach > Rumen | place: USA...
CACTCGTTGTCTATGACGACTTGTCGAAGCAGGCTGTTGCCTATCGTGAGGTATCGCTGATCCTTCGTCGTCCGTCAGGACGTGAGGCATATCCTGGTGATGTGTTCTATCTGCACTCCCGTCTGTTAGAGCGTGCGGCAAAAATCAACGAACAGCAGGAAGTAGCTGAGCAGATGAACGACCTGCCTGAATGTATGAAAGGTCACGTGAAGGGTGGAGGTTCACTCACTGCTCTTCCGATTATCGAGACTCAGGCTGGAGACGTATCGGCATATATTCCTACGAACGTAATTTCTATCACCGACGGACAGATTTATCTCGAAACCGACCTCTTCAATCAAGGACAGCGTCCGGCTATCAACGTGGGTATTTCCGTATCCCGTGTGGGTGGTTCGGCACAGATCAAGTCGATGAAGAAGGTTGCTGGTACCTTGAAAATCGATCAGGCGCAGTATCGTGAGTTGGAGTCTTTCTCTAAATTCTCCAGCGATATGGATGCGGTAACAGCGATGACGCTCGACCGCGGCCGTAAAAATACCGAGTTGCTGATCCAGCCACAGTACAGTCCGATGCCCGTAGGCGAGCAGATTGCTATCCTCTATTGCGGTGTTCACGGTCTGATGCATGATGTCCCCGTAGATAAAGTTCGCGAATGTCAGGATACTTTCCTCGATAAGATGCGTAATACACACGAAGATGTTATCAAAGTGTTAGCTTCAGGACAACTTCCAGATGAGGCAACGAAGACCATCGAGGAGGTTATGGCCGATATCGCAGGACAGTATTGCTAAATGGCTAAATAAATGTAAATTGTAAATACCAAAGATGCCAAGCTTAAAAGAGATTAAAACCCGAATTGCCAGCGTCAACAGCACCCGTAAGATTACGAGTGCGATGAAGATGGTGGCGTCCAGCAAACTCCATCATGCTCAGGTGATGATTGAGAACATGTTGCCCTATGAGACCATGCTTGAACATATCCTGAAGACATTCTTGGCCAGTGAAGCTGACGCATCCACCATCTTTAGTGTTGATCGTCCTGTGAAGAGTGTTGCTTTGGTTGTGTATAGCTCCAATAGTTCACTCTGCGGAGGTTTCAACGCCAACGTCATCAAGATGATGATGCATGCGCTGGAGGAATACAAGCATCTTGGCAAAGAGAATATCCTGATATATCCTATTGGCCGGAAAGTGGCAGAAAAAGTTAAGAAACTGGGCTACCGCACGGCGGGCGACTTCTCTGATATAGCAGACAAGCCCAATGTGGCAAAGTGTATAGAAATTGCCAAAGATTTGGGACAGAAGTTTATTGATGGGGAAATAGACCGCGTAGAGATGTTCTATCATCACTTCAAGAGTGCTGGTTCTCAAATTCTTACGCGTAAAACGTTCCTGCCGATAGACATCTCGGAAGAGTTGAATGCTGATAAGGAGCGTGATCTGTCATCGACTATTGTTACCCAAAAAGCACAGGAATACCTCAAGAAGAACCAACAGAAAAAAGAACGCAACAAAGAGGAGGTGAAGCCTTTGGCCGATATCTTCATTGTGGAGCCGGATATGAGTACCGTGCTTAGTCTGTTGATTCCGAAATTGGCACACCTAATGCTTTATACGGCTCTGCTCGATAGCAATGCTTCTGAGCATGCAGCCCGAATGGTGGCGATGCAGACGGCAACGGATAACGCCGATGAGTTGCTTCGCGAACTCAACTTGCAGTACAACAAGTCGCGTCAGCAGGCGATTACCGACGAGTTGCTTGATATCGTAGGCGGTTCTGCCAACAACTGACAAAACGCCAAGTATGCTTATATATAATAAGGTGTAGTCCATCATAGGACTGCACCTTTGCAGATAATATGCAAATCAAATGTTAAGATTCATTTCTTTCGGCAGTGGAAGTAGCGGAAACTGCTATTTTCTATATACCGAAAATGACGGATTGTTGATTGATTCAGGACTGGGAATTAGAGCCCTGAAAAAACGATTTATAGATTATGGTTTGGACCTGAAGCAGGTTCATCATATATTGGTGACGCATGATCATGCTGATCATGTGAAATCTGTCGGTAAACTGAGTGAAGACCTGAATGTTGAAGTATATGCAACGAAGGATGTCTTTAAAGGTATTGCCGGCAATTATTGTGTACGTATAAAAATACCATCGGCAAACGTAAAGAACATAGAAAAAGGCGTTCGTTTTCAAATTGGCGACTTTCAGATTGTACCGTTCAATGTTCCTCACGACAGCTTTGATAATGTCGGGTATCGTATTGAATACCAAGATGTTGTATTTTGCATTATGACAGATGTGGGTCACGTGACAGACGAGATGAAACATCATATCAGTCAGGCAAATTACTTGGTTTTAGAATCCAACCATGATGTCGAGATGCTGATGAATGGTCCTTATCCGGCTTTTCTGAAAGAACGAATCAGTAGCCCCAATGGACATTTGAGCAACACGGATTGTGCGATGGCTTTGGCTGAGAACGCGACACCTTCGTTGAAACATGTGTGGCTTTGTCATCTGAGTGAGGAGAATAATCATCCGGAACTGGCTCGCAAGACGGTGGAAAGCATCTTGCAATCGTATGGCATCGTCGTGGGCAAGGAGTTCGACTTAGATGTGCTGAAGCGCAGAATGCCAAGCGGCATTTTTGATTTGATATAGACACTTATACACAGGTATCATGAAATAAAGAGCTGATCATATCAGTATAAAATAATGAAAATAGGAAAGAAAAGAAGATGGCGTTGCCTGGCTGGTCAACAACCAACTGAGTTTGACAAGAAGGTGATGTACTGGGAAAATAAAGGGAAGGAGGTCCCCACACGCAACCTAATCAAGACGCAAGAACAGATAGAGGGTATCCGTCGTGCTGGCGTCGTTAATACGGGTGTGCTCGACGAGGTTGCCAAAAATATCCATGCAGGTATGAGCACGTTAGAGATTGACGAGATTTGCATGCAATATTGTCAAGATCATGGTGCTACTCCTGCCTGTTTGAATTACGAGGGATTTCCCAAGAGCGTTTGTACAAGCATCAACGAAGTCGTATGTCACGGTATTCCGAAAGCCGAAGATATCCTGCAGGAAGGAGACATCATCAATGTGGACTTCACAACGATACTCGACGGCTACTATGCAGATGCATCCCGTATGTTCATCATCGGTAAGACAACACCGGAGAAGGAACAGTTGGTACGGGTAGCAAAGGAGTGTCTGGAAATTGGTGCTGAGGCAGCAAAACCATGGGGATTTGTAGGCGATATCGGTCACGCCATTAAGAAGCATGCCGATAAATATCATTATGGTATTGTGCGTGATTTGTGCGGACATGGGGTCGGATTGCAGTTCCATGAGGAACCGGATGTGATGCATGTGGGTCACAAAGGCAAAGGAATGCTGTTGGTGCCAGGAATGGTATTTACGATAGAACCGATGGTGAATATGGGTAGCTGGAAGGTGTTCATCGATGGCGACGATCCTTATGGATGGGAAGTTATTTCAGAAGACGAACTACCCAGCGCACAATGGGAACACACGTTTGTGATGACCGAACACGGATTGGAAATACTGACATATTGACTTGTAATCTCCCAAACGACACAAATGTCGTGCAAACCGAGTGCAATGAAGCTTGCTTCAAATTGCCGAGGTGCAGCCGATATTCAAACGAAGATTAATTTCCCAAACGACCAAATAGATGGAAAAAGACATATATATATTAGGTATAGAGAGCAGTTGTGATGACACGTCGGCTGCTGTGCTGAAAGATGGTGTGCTGTTGTCGAATGTGACAGCATCACAGGCCGTACACGAAGCCTATGGAGGTGTGGTACCGGAGTTGGCATCACGTGCCCATCAAGAGAATGTTGTACCTGTGGTTGCGGAAGCTATCAAGCAGGCCGGTATCACCAAAGAACAACTTTCAGCCGTTGCTTTCACTCGCGGACCCGGTTTGATGGGAAGTCTTTTAGTGGGCGTCAGCTTTGCGAAAGGATTCGCACGTAGTCTGAATATTCCGCTCATCGATGTCAATCACTTACAGGGACACGTGATGGCGCATTTCATAGAGGAACCGTTTCCTCCCTTTCCGTTTCTCTGTCTGTTGGTGAGTGGAGGTAATTCACAGATAGTCAAAGTGAATGCCTACAACGATATGGAGATTCTTGGTCAAACCATTGACGATGCAGCAGGTGAGGCAATAGACAAATGTTCGAAAGTGATGGGCTTAGGTTATCCGGGTGGTCCCATCATCGACCGATTAGCCCGTCAGGGCAACCCGCATGCCTATCGTTTCTCTGAGCCGCATATCCCTGGCCTCGACTACAGTTTCTCCGGATTGAAAACTTCTTTTTTGTACAGCCTTCGCAAATGGGTTGCCGAAGACCCTGATTTCGTAGAGCATCACAAGGAAGACCTTGCCGCCAGTCTGGAGTTCACGATCGTTGATATTCTGATGAAGAAACTTCGTGAGGCCGTGAAGATGACAAAAATCAAACACGTAGCAGTTGCGGGCGGCGTCTCAGCCAACAACGGGTTGCGACAGGCTTTCCACGATCATGCGAAACGTTATGGATGGACTATTTACATCCCTAAGTTCAGTTATACAACCGACAATGCCGCTATGATTGGCATTACCGGTTATTATAAGTATTTGGATGGAGACTTTTGTTCTATCGACAAACCCGCATTCTCGAAAGTAACTTTTAAGTAATAATTGTATAATATAGCTATGGCATTTGAAACAAAAATTATCAGCAGAGAGATTGGAGACATCTTGTATGCATCAGGCTTGACTGTCGGTACAGCAGAGAGTTGTACAGGAGGACGGATAGGAGAGGGACTGATATCAGTTCCCGGAGCCTCTAATTATTATAAAGGTGGAGTCATTTCCTATACCGATGAAATCAAAGTACATTTGTTGGATGTTGACCCGCAGGTTATTGCAGAGCAGACGGCAGTATGCGAGGATGTGGCTAAACAAATGGTGAAAGGAGCTATTCAGACGCTGAATGTAAATTTCGCAATTGCATCTACAGGCTTTGCCGGACCTGGTGGAGGAACACCAGAAGTGCCTGTCGGCACTATCTGGATTGCCTGTGGTATGATGGATGATATTGTTACGATGAAACTCACTCAGGATTATGGGCGCGATATCAATCTTGCTATTGCCACCGATAAGTCGCTAAGGCTCTTTTTGGACTATCTGAAAACCAGGAATGTACATATGGCGGGCAGTGAGAATGAAAAAAATCCTTAAATTCAAAGATTATTTAGTTGAAAGTTTTGTTAATTCAAAGAATCTTAGTAATTTTGCACCCTGTTTGGAATAGGTATGAATTAACGAATACTAAAAAGAGTAGATAGAAATGTCTAAGATTTGTCAAATTACAGGAAAGAAGGCACAGATTGGCAATAATGTGTCTCACTCAAAGCACCGCACAAAGAGAAGCTTTGATGTAAATTTGTTCAGCAAGAAGTTCTACTATGTAGAAGAGCAGTGCTGGATTCGCCTCAAGATTAGTGCAGCAGGTCTCCGTATGATTAACAAGGTAGGTCTTGATGCTGCTTTGAAGCAGGCTGTTGCCAAAGGTTATGTGGACTGGAAAGACATTAAAGTGATAGGAGATTAATCATCATGGCAAACAAGAAAGCAAAAGGAAACAGAGTGCAGGTTATTCTCGAATGCACTGAGATGAAGAATAGCGGTCTTCCAGGAACAAGCCGTTATGTGACGACCAAGAACCGTAAGAATACGGCTGAGCGTCTGGAGTTGAAGAAATACAACCCCATCCTGAAGCGAATGACCATTCACAAGGAGATTAAGTAATACTAACGTTTAAAGCATTTAAGAAATGGCAAAGAAAGCGGTTGCTACCCTCCATGAAGGTTCTTCGGACGGTCGCGCATACACAAAGGTTATCAAAATGGTGAAAAGCCCAAAGACCGGTGCTTACATCTTCGATGAGCAGATGGTTCCTAATGAGGCTGTGAAGGATTTCTTCAAGAACTAATTCGAACAAATTTTATTGATATAAAAAAGGTCGCTCAACAAATGTTGGGCGACTTTTTTTGTTATTCTTTTGAAATCCCTCCCTTTGCGAGGGAGGGGGGAGAATCTTAAAACTCGCTGGTGAAGTGGAACTTGATATGTTCGAAATCCTGCTGGGCCATAGAGAGTACGTAGCCGGAATCGGCGAGGAACACATCGCGGCCTTCGCGGTCTTTCGCCATATATTGATACTTGCGTTTCTTGAAATTGTCCAGTTCCTTCTCGTCATCGGCTTCTATCCAACAAGCTTTGTATAGATGAACCGGTTCCCAGCGACAACGCGCATTGTATTCGTTTTCCAATCGGTACTGGATGACTTCAAACTGCAGTTGTCCTACGGTGCCGATAATCTTCCGACCGTTAAACTGGTTGATAAACAGCTGTGCCACACCTTCATCCATCAATTGGTTAATACCTTTCTCCAATTGTTTGGATTTCATAGGATCGTCGTTTTCAATGTATTTGAACATCTCTGGCGAGAAAGAGGGGAGTCCGCGGAAATGCAGCTGTTCACCTTCTGTGAGTGTGTCGCCAATCTTAAAGATTCCGTTGTCGGGTAGTCCCACAATATCGCCAGCCCATGCTTCGTCAATCGTTGATTTACGTTGAGCCATAAACTGAGTGGGAGAGGAGAAACGGAGTGTTTTTCCTTGACGGACATGCAGGTATGGCTGGTTGCGTACAAATTTACCGCTGCACACTTTGCAGAAGGCGATACATGAACGATGGTTCGGATCGATATTGGCTGTAATCTTGAAGATGAATCCGCTGAACTTCTGTTCGTCAGGCTGCACATCACGCTCTTCTGCTTTCGTGGGACGTGGCGATGGTGCGATTTCTACAAAGCAGTTGAGGAGTTCCTGCACACCGAAGTTGTTCAGGGCAGAACCGAAGAAGACGGGTGCCACTTCAGCCGAGCGGTATGTTTCTATTTCGAAGTCAGGATAAACGCCGCTGACCAGTTCCAAGTCGTCGCGCAGCTGTTGGGCATCCTGTTCGCCAATAATGTCATCAACAAAAGGGTGACTATTCCCCTCTCCCTTTGGAGAGGGGTTAGGGGTGAGGCTTACCTCCACTTTCTCAGTGACTCGTTGCTTGTCGGGCGTAAACAAGTCGAGCTTGTCTTCGTAGATGTTATATACCCCCTTGAACTTCTGTCCCTGATTGATGGGCCACGATAATGGGCGCACCTTGATTTGCAACTCCTGTTCCAGTTCGTCCAGCAAGTCAAAAGGATCGCGTCCCTCGCGGTCCATCTTGTTGATGAAGATGATGACGGGTGTATTGCGCATACGGCACACTTCCATGAGTTTGCGTGTCTGCGCTTCCACACCTTTGGCACTATCCACGACGATGATGGCGGAGTCAACAGCAGTTAGCGTACGGAATGTGTCTTCGGCAAAGTCCTGGTGACCTGGTGTATCCAAGATGTTCACCTTATATTCTATCTCAGACCCTTCTGGCGTATAGTCGAACTCCATGACCGATGTTGATACGGAGATACCACGCTGTTTCTCGATATCCATCCAGTCGGAGGTGGCTGTCTTGCGGATTTTATTACTCTTCACAGCTCCCGCTACCTGAATCTGTCCACCGAAAAGCAGAAACTTCTCAGTCAACGTCGTCTTACCGGCATCAGGGTGGGAGATGATGGCAAATGTTCTTCTTCTTTCTATTTCTTGGTTCATACGATTATTTTCTTCTTTAAATCTCTTCTTGGGATAGTTTGTTTATGCAAACTTCGAGACTGTCTTCCCAATAGGGTATGTCGAGCTGATAGGTAGTCTTGATTTTCGTCTTGTCCAGCACGCCGTAGTGAGGACGTGACGCTGGCGTAGGATATTCCTCTGTGTGGAGCGGACGTACTCGACAAGTGGTGATGCCTGCAATACGGTGGATAGCCTTTGTGAAATCGTACCAGCTGGTGACGCCCTCGTTGGAGAAATGGTAGATTCCTGGTACGATGCCTTTGCTGATTGCCGTCATGATGGCAACGGCGAGGTCGTGTGCACAGGTGGGTGTTCCTATCTGGTCGAAGATGACACCCAGCTCGCTTTTTTCTTTTCCGAGTCGCAACATTGTCTTGACGAAGTTGTTGCCGAATGTAGAATAGAGCCAAGCTGTCCGGATAATCATCGACTGAGGACAGAACTTCTGCACATTGAATTCGCCCACGAGTTTCGTCCGTCCATAGACGCTGTTCGGACAGGTTTCCTCATCCTCTTTATAGGGCGTGTGGTTGGTGCCGTCGAACACGTAGTCAGTGCTGATATGAATCATCCATCCGTTCCGTTCTCCGATAGCTTGAGCAAGATATGCCGGAGCCTCCGCATTCAGTTTGGTGCAGAGTTCCTCGTTCTCTTCAGCTTTGTCAACGGCAGTATAAGCTGCGCAGTTGATGATGCCGTCGATGGCGTTGTCGTTCACGAACTGTCGGATGGCTGCCGCATCCGTGATATCCAATTCAGCCACATCCGTATTATAAAAGGTATGCTGGGGAAAATCCTTCTCCAGCAATTGAATTTCATTTCCTAACTGACCGTTACAGCCGGTAATCAATATATTCATATCCGTTTCTTTGTTATTCAAACTTCAATCCTTCCTCTTTATCCTTCTGATAGTAGTCGCTGAGCATGCCGATGAAGGTAGTGATTTCCTTGACGGCGTGTTCTGTGTTCTGACTGATTTCCTTCTTCTGTAATTTGAGCATCATCACCCCGTATAGAGCAGTCAGACAGGTTTCTATCTCGTTGATTTCCAGATCCGGATCTGTTTGTAAGCTGTCCTGATTATTGCTGCGCTGGCGCAGTTCCACGATATAGGGCAATACGCGGTAGTATTCCGTATTGTAGAAGGGGAACTTACTGGAGTTCAGCAGCTGGGAGTGGAGTTCATAGAGTTGCTGCACGACAATCTGGTTGATGGCGAGATGCCCTCTTTCGCGGCATCCCTCGCTGTTCATCATTCGTATCAGATCGCCAAACCAGTCGGTTTCTTCTTCCTTCTGTTCGTCGGTATAATCAAACTGTTTGATATATTCATTCTGAATACGGGTGAGCGAGCATCCGTAGGCACGAATGATATCTTCCACCTGCCACATATATAGCAGATATTCCGCAATACTTTTCTTCTTTAATTCTTTAGCGATAAACATTTATATAAGATAGCTATTTTTCCTAAACGACCAAACGACCAATTTCCTAAACGACTAATCCCCTCAGAAGAACCTATACAGGTTCGTGACTGTTCCGAAAAGGGAAATCACCGAGAACAAGGTGACGATAGTCCCAATGATTTTGTTGATGATGCGAATGCCGTGTTCGTCGAAAATCGTTCTGACCTTATCCACCAACCAGGAAAGACCGTACCACCACAGCAAGGCTCCTCCTACGATACTGGCAAATCCGATGACCATTTCAAACGGGTGGTCTGGAATGACAAAGGCAAACTGTGCAAACAGCGCCATAAAGAGGAAGATGATGAGTGGATTCGAGAACGTCACCAGGAAGGCCGTCCACGTATTATACCAAATGGTACCCTTCTTCTGTCCCGATTTGTGCATCTTCTTGGTAGGGTCTGTGCGCCAGGTAAAGATACCGAAGCATAGCAGTATCACACTACCGATAATCTGCAGATAAAACTTGTTTTGTTCATCGTTGATGATAGCCATCACGAATCCCATACCAAAACCCGTGATACCTGCATAGATGATATCGCTGACGGCAGCGCCGATGCCTGTAGCCAAACCGTAAATTCGTCCTTTGTTCAGCGTACGCTGTACACAAAGGATGCCCACAGGTCCCATTGGTGCCGATGCAATCATGCCTATCAGCATACCTTTGAACACCAGGTCAACAATATTAATATGTATCGGAAAACTCATTTCGGCTACAAAGGTAGTGCAAGCTGAGCGAAAAACCAAATTTATTTGAGTTTTTCCGAAGCGCAGCCTACCTTCGAGTTTTGAAAAAACTCAAAGATACGATTAAGTGAGCGATAATCAAAGAGAAATCTTGTTTTTCTTTGATTTTCCGAACGCGAGTGGTCTGTGGGGAGGGCATCGGTGTTCCGTCCGAAAAAAAAATAAACGAATTTGTTTGTTTTTCCCTCATTTATTCGTAACTTTGCGACGTTAAAGATAACTTTCTAAAAGGAATAATACACAATGAAAAAGACAACAATTTTATCAGTAATGACCGTATTGCTGACAATGCTGCCCACCTCGTCTCTGCGGGCACAAAAGGGAGATTTGGCTTCACGCATCAACCCCATTCTATCAACATCGACCGCTCGCGACGGACACATTTGCTTCGACACCTATCTGGCACCTCTGCAGACAGGAAGTGAACTGATGAACCTGCGTGGAAAGGTAAAACGGATTATACAGACATCGAACGTCAAATCTGATTTCTTGCCCATGAACACGATTGACACCATCCGCTTCAACAAACAGGGGCAGTTTAGGAAAATCAGTTCACCCAAAAGTAGCGAGTACCATCCGCAATGGAAGTTCCCTGCTACTACTTATGTCTTCCGTTACAAGGAAGGAAAACTGAATGGCTTCACCTTCCAAGAGGGAACAGAAAACGGAGACTGGGATCATCCGCGACTTCATTGTGACGTATGGAGCTATGAATATGACCAGAAAGGTCGTCTTTGGAAAGAGTGGACGAAGGTGTACTTCGAAGGAAAGGACTGCAAGCTGCATGAGTCGCATGAGGGCTTCACGAAAGACCCGCAGTTTGTGATGGAATACGATTTGGAGGGGCGTCCGGATGCAGCAACTGTCAATAGCGAAGAACGTCTGAAATACGACGCTAACGGTCGGCTCTCGCTGTGGATGTATATGAATAATCCTAACATTAAGGCCTCCGAATTCAAATACGACCAGCAGGGGCGTTTGTCAGGAACAAAGTATTACTCGATAGACGGTATGGACGAAGAGGAATACTATGAACTGAATAGTGCCATTACCTATAACGAGCAGGGTGACATTGCGAAGATTGTGACTACTACGTGGCTGTGCAACTCTAAGTGGACGCACCTGCGGAAAGTGACATCCCGTACCACCAACTATCTTTACACTTACGACCAGCAGGGTAATTGGACACGAGTCAAAGTGAATGAGATCGAACGCGGACGCCCCGTTTCGCTCGGTCATATCGACCGCACAATTTCCTATTGGGAAACAGGAGAATAAATGTCTTCGATTTGCACTACCTTTGAGGAATGGCCTCGAAGGTACTATCATTCGACAAAATAAAAAAAATGTTTCTTTTTTTTGTTTTGTTCTCATTTAATCGTACCTTTGAAGCTAAATTTCGAAGGTAGGCGGCATCTCAACAATAAAAATAAATCGATTTATTTTGTATTGTCTTCGATTTGCACTACCTTTGTCGGATAGAATAACTAACTAATGAATGATATGACTGTACAAATCAACAAACCCTATGTGATTGGTCTCGATCTTGGAGGCACCAATTCTGTCTTCGGCATCGTTGATGCAAGAGGAGAAATCAAGGCTACAACTGCTATTAAGACACAAGGTTTTGACAATGCAAAAGACTATGTCGATGCAGCTGTCAGCGCTTTGCAGCCCATCATCGAACAGGTGGGTGGTATCGAAACTATTAAGGCAATGGGTATCGGTGCACCTAATGCCAATTATTATAATGGTACTATTGAGACAGCTCCGAATATTGCGTGGGCTCACGATATCGTGGTGCCGTTGGCACAGATGTTCAGCGATGCCCTTGGTATTCCTGTAGCGATTACCAATGATGCCAATGCTGCCGCTGTGGGCGAGATGACATACGGTGTGGCTCGCGGTATGAAGAACTTTATCGTTATCACGCTGGGAACAGGTGTCGGTTCGGGTATTGTCGTCAACGGACAGATTGTCTATGGCTGCGACGGCTTTGCCGGTGAGCTGGGTCATGTGACGATGGTGCGTGGCGAGGAAGGACGCCTTTGCGGTTGCGGCCGTACGGGTTGTCTGGAGGCATACTGCTCAGCGACAGGTGTGGCGCGTACAGCTCGCGAACTGCTGGCCAAGACGAATCAGCCGTCGCTGTTGCGCGACCTGAATCCTGACGACATCACTTCGCTCGATGTGTCTATCGCTGCAGGAAAAGGTGATGAGTTGGCGAAGAATATCTATGAGTTTACGGGTAAGATGCTGGGTGAGGCCTGTGCTGATTTCGCTACTTTCTGTAGTCCGGAAGCTTTTGTGTTCTTCGGCGGGATGGTGAAAGCCGGCGACTTGATTATGAATCCTATCAAAGAGGCTTACGATCGTCATGTGATGCCCGTCTTCCGAGGAAAGGCGCAGTTCCTCATCAGTAGTCTGGATGGTGCCAGCGCAGCTGTCCTTGGTGCATCGGCATTAGGATGGGAGATATAGGATCATAACAATGGAAAGAGAAGACGATATACGGCAGGCCGTAGAGGTGCTGCGAAAGGGTGGGGTGATACTCTATCCCACAGATACTGTTTGGGGTATCGGATGTGATGCGACGAATGCAGAAGCAGTGGCTCGTGTCTATGCCATCAAGAAACGCGACGACCATAAGGCGATGATTTGTCTGGTTGACTCCGATGTGCGTTTACAACGCTATGTCCGAAATGTGCCCGATGTGGCTTGGGATATGATGGAGTTAGCCAATAAACCGTTGACGGTTATTTTGGACAATGCCGTCAACCTTGCACCCAATCTGATTGCAGATGATGGCAGTATTGCGATGCGCATCACCCATGAGGAGTTTTCCAAGGAACTGTGCTACCGCTTCCAAAAACCGCTTGTCAGCACCAGTGCGAATATCAGCGGTGAGCCGGCAGCACAGAACTATCGGGATATCAGCGAGGAGATTCTGCAGGCTGTTGACTATGTTTGTAAGTCACGTCGTCAGGAACACAAGCCTCATACTCCTTCGAGTATTGTCAAACTGACTCAGAATGGTGAAGTAACGATAATAAGGAAATAAAAATGAGAAAAATTACAATCTGCCTGCTGTTCATCAGTATGATTGCAGGTGCACAGCCGGCAGCAGTGAAGAAAGCCGCAAACGCGGTTTTCACGCTTACTACTTATAAAGAAGACGGATCGGTATTAGCTACGACAAATGGTTTCTTTATCACAGCCGACGGACAAGCTGTCAGCAGCTGGACCCCATTCAATGGTGCCGTACGTGCCGAAGTGACCGATGCCAACGGACAACGTCATCAGGTGACTACACTCATGGGTGCCAACGAACTTTACGACATCGCACGGTTTACCGTTGACGGAAAAGCACCTGCCTATACAGCATCCATCACCCAACAGCCGTCATCCAATAGTCAGGCTTATCTGATTACACGCAGTTTGAAACCGCAGGCGGTTACCATCAGCAGTGTAGAGCAGTTTATGAATAAATATGCCTACTGTCTGCTTAGCGGCACCGATGGGGAAATTGATGGTGCTGCGGTCGTTAATGCCAACGGACAAGCTGTCGGCTTGGCTCATCAGTCACCAACGGCTGCCAGCAGTGTGGACGTACGATATACTGGTGAGTTCCAACTCAGCGGCCTTTCTGTAAACGACCCATTGTTGCGCAATACAAAGATTCGTTTGGCGATGCCCACAAACATTCAACAGGCACAAATCGCCCTGATGTTGGCTGCCAGCGACAGCAGTGAGAAGTATGATGCAGCCATTCATGACTTCATCCATTTGTTTCCTGAGGCCAATGATGGTTATTATGCGCTTGCATCCAAGGCGATAGCTGCCCAGAACTATACGCTTGCTGACGAGACGCTGAAGAATGCTTTGAAGAAAGCCACGAAGAAAGACGAGGCTCATTTCAACTATGCACGTCTGATCTATCAGGCACTGACAGCAGGTATGGCCAAAGAGGGTTCGCTACCTGCCGACTGGACATTAGATAAGGTAGAAGCAGAGACGAAGGCTGCCCAACAAATCAAGTCGGAGCCTGCCTTTGATCACTTACTGGCACAGGTTACTTTTGTGCGCGGCAACTATCAACAAGCCTACGACCAGTTTATGACACTTGTGAACAGCACGATGCGCAATCCTGAACTCTATTTGGAGGCTGCTCAATGCAAGACACAATTGGGTGCAGGTGACGACGAGATACTGGCGCTCCTCGACAGCGCTATCGCCGTATGTGATACCCCTTATGTATCCACATCGGCACCGTATTTCCTGGCACGTGCCGGACAACTGGATAAAATGGGGCAATACCGAAAGGCGATGTTAGACTATTATACCTATGAGTATTTTAATAGCGGCAATCTCTCTGCTGATTTCTACTATATGCGGGAACAGTGCGAGGCGAAGGGCAAACTCTACCAGCAGGCACTTCAAGACATCATTATCGCCATCCGGATAGAACCGAAGGAACCGTTGTACTATGCCGAACTGGCAAACCTCAGTCTGCGTGTCGGGAAAAGGGAGACAGCCATCGAAGCGGCCAAACGTGCCCTCGAACTCGATGCTGACTATGCTGATGCCCACATGGTGCTGGGCATAGCCCTTTGTGAAGACGGGAAGAAAGCGGAAGGACGTGCCAGCCTTGAGAAGGCAAAAGCCTTGGGGCATGAGCAAGCTGAAAAATTCTTGGAGAAGTATAAGTAAAAAGTAGCAAAATAAGGAACTCTCGTTCGAAAATAAAAATAAAACTACTTTTATTTTGTATTTTCCTCACTTATTCGTACCTTTGCACCGCTTTTGCAAATAAGGTCGGTTCCGTAGCTCAGTTGGATTAGAGCAACTGCCTTCTAAGCAGTAGGTCTTGGGTTCGAACCCCAACGGAATCACAAAGAAAAAGTCTTGAGGATGAAAGCTTGCTTTCAAATCTTCAAGGCTTTTTCTTTGTACGATGGGCTGGCGCCCAGCGTATTGGGGTCGACAAAGTCAACGCCCAACGGAATCACAAAGAAAAAGGGTGCTTTTCGGCACCCTTTATATGATCTCGATAAACAAAAAATTTGGTTAATACTTACTTGTTGATAAACTTAATCTTGCGTCTATTTCCACTCGCTCTTACCGCGAAGTGGAGCCAGTAGTTACCTGTTCGGCTGTTGTGCTCGAAGATGAGTTCGTCGAAGTCTTCTCCGCTCTCATCGCTAATGTCCAGTAGAATGGTGGCATAGCGAACAAGCTGTTCGTTACCTAATACTCTGATATCTGCGGCACAGCCCGTCAAGTGATTCGAGGTGGATACACCACCTACCGCCTTGTTGACGGCTGGCGACCTGTACCCGCTGTTGATATAGATAGGGTCGTTACCCTCTCCATACCGTTTGTTCCACTCGTCGCGAAGCATCTCCAACCACTTGGTGAGCCGCTTCAAATTTGTGATTACCGCTTGCGACGGAAAGTTATGATCAGCCGTCTGTACTGATGTCGTACACATCTCGCTGAGCGAGAAATGTTCCGTCAATTTGATGGATTTGTCAATGTACTTGTTCATAATCTTAAAGTTTAAGACCCCATCCCTTACCTTCCCCTGCATAGGGGAAGGAGTAGTTAGGGGTGAATTAAAAAAAATAAATGGTGCGTTGGTGCGCTGGTGCGCTGGTGCGCCATTAAAGGATGATGGTATTTGTCTTTTTGTATTTCACCTTTGATACACCAGCCTCTAAGAATGTGCCGATTTTCTCTATCAAGTGATCCTGTTGCAGACGCACTATCCTTGAACGGGCACTGCCCTTTGTACTTAGTCCGAAGCACCGCATCACATCTTCTGTCGTAAATTCCTCTGGCAGGTTGCAAAAGGCTTCGACGGTCTTCTGGCGGCGTTGCGTATTGGCAGCAATCTCTTTCCGCTGGTTGTCAAAATAGGTTTCAGCCAGGGTTCCGAAGAAATGTTTCTGGCAGGCATACTGGATGTTCACTAAGAGTTCTGTCAGCTGCCAGTCAACCTCGTCGGTCTCAAACGAGCCACAATAGTAATTGCCCTCTTTGTGAATACAGCCCCAATGGCGCATCACAATAAATGGTGCAGCGAAGTTCAGTCCGTGATAGGCACAGCGTTTCAGCAGCATCTCGTCGGCCTTTGAGTTGTTCTCTTTGGCATCCATCATACGGCGTGCCGTCCAGTCGTAGAGTCCATCAACGATTTTCTGCAGCGACAGCTCACCCTTCATGCGGTCGAGTTTATACGCCCATTCTTTCAGTCGTTCATCGCTACTGAAGTCGATGGTGGTTTCTCGTTCCATCATCTCAAAGTTGGTAGCAGGCAGAGGTATGCAAGTCAGTCGTGTAGCCAAACCTGTTCCGAAATTAGATGTATTCACCTTCTTCTGCAAGGCGATCGGTGTACCCGTATAAATGTAATTCCAAAATACGAAGAAGTTCTGCACAACGGAATCCAGATTCGAATACGCCTGTCCGTCTTCCTCGTTGTGGAAGGCTTTCAGCTCCATCGACTGCTTGTCTATCCACGAGCCGCCCTTCTGTATTGTCATCGTATTGTCAAGCTCTGTGTCGAAAGTCAGCATGTGCAGGTGCATCTCCTCGCCATCAACCGTTTCCACAGCATTCACCATATCTTGTATAAACTGTGCGTTCGAGGTACGTGCAGGATGCACCCTTACCACCACCTTCGGTCTTGTGGGTTTCTCCTTGTTGGCACCCTTCGTCTTCATCTGTTCCTTATAGGCATTGATAGCCTCAATTCCTTTCTCATCAGCTTTAACCATCGGCTCTGCCAAAAATTCATACAGCCTTGTTGCAAATGACTTTCCGCTGGCGGGGTCGCCGATGATGAGGGTCGAACAGTTCAGACGGCGCAGCTTCTCAGGACGGTGGTAGAAACGATAGCTACATCGTGTCATTAGCGTCATCAACAAACTTCCACCTACAAACAGCGCCGCAGGATACTGGTTGCGCTTCAACCCCTTGCAGACATCACGAAGCAACGGGAACTTGTCGAACAGCTTTTCGATTTCCTCACCCCATTGCCACAGCCAACGGTCGATATTCTCTTGAGTCTCCCCCTTCAGGGGGAGGTTGGAGGGGGCTTCCTTGTAGTCTTTCCCCGTCACTTCTTTGATGGCATCCTGCATCACCTTCGAGGGTGATTGCGTCAGGAATTTCTTCTCGTTGGCAGTCATGCGCTGGGCAGCACTCTCTACCGTACCAGCCACATTCTCGTTGCGCTCGGCAATAATCTCCTGCACCCACGGCTGGGCTTCCACGATCTGCTGTACCAATGCCTTGTCGCCATCGAGCATCACGAGCAGGTCGCTTGCCAGTTTCAACGACTCCGCGTGGCGGTTGGTATCTGCTGCACACGGCAGTTTCTCTCGATACCTTGCGTCAATAATTTTCTGAATGGGATAGCCTCGCCATTGGAGTTCGGAGTGAGCATGGGAGCGAGGGGACGTGGGAGCGAGGTCAGTTTTACTCGCTGGAGAATCTATTCTCGTTCCCTCGTTTCCTCTTTCCCCCGTTCTCTCTTCTACCTCCTTACACAAAGGTTCCGGTTCTTTTTGTGCACCATTCTCATGCGTAGCCTGTGAATGACCGTCTCGATATAGAGCATCATATCGCTCAGCAAATTCCTTGTTCTCATACGTAAATAGTTCTTTGTCCAAATACAAAATATCCGATTCCTTGCAGATGAAACTCATACGGCTTGCATCCTTGCAACTTTCGTCCACCTCCACGCCCAGGACTTTAGCCATCGCGTGCTGGTTGTCGATGAGATTACCCCATTCCGTGCGAGCCTTGAACACGATTTTCAGGCCATGTCCAGATGGTGTAATGTAGATGAGGAGTAGCCTACCCCCGTCCCCCATCCCGAGCGGAGCTCGCCCCCCCGTCGCCTTCCCCGAAGGGAGGGGGGACAGGTCTGCGAATAACTCAGGATGAGTCTCGCGCCATACATTGTAATAGTCCTGTGGAGTAGGTGTTGCAATCACCCCTCCCTTTGGGAGGGGAAGGGGGTGGGCTTCCACGTGGTCCACATCCATCACTACCAGTCCCGTCAGGCGTGTTGCCGCCTGCTTGCGCCAGGCACCACTCTTGCCGCTCTTCGAGGCTGTCACGTCAAACGTGGCCTGGAAGATGAAGGCTGGCAGCTTGCGCTTCAACTGTGCATTACCTGTCTCGCGGAACTTGTCGATGTTGTCATTCCATTGCTTTGCCCTGACGAGCGCCCAAAACTGGGCCTCGTCAACGGGCAATGTAGGATTCACAAAATTCTTCTGATAACAAAACATATAAATATCCTTTAAGTAGTTTGTCAATCTTTGATAATGTTCTCCATCACCTTACGGGCGATTCTTTGTGCCTCCCTGACCAGCGTCTTGGGCAGCTGGTCAATCTTGTCCTCAGGCAGACGGAAGTAGAAATAGTATTTCTTGTCCCTGCCCAGCGACAGCGAGCTGTGGTCTTCGCGGAAGATAGCCTCATTGTATATACGCTTCGGTATTTCCGTCGCATAGACGTTGCCGTCACGCATACCGTGCAAATTGAACTTACCTTTGAACTCCTCCATTTGAACATCTTCGCAACATTGGAAATCCAATGTCTTTAGTCCTGTTTCCAACTCGTCGATGGTCATAAAACCTTCGACGCTTTCTTGTTTCTCTAATTTCTTGAAAATAATCTTCTTTGTCATAATCTTAAGTTGATTTGCGAGAAGAAGCATCAGGAAGGTGGCCACCTTTACGTTTCGAAACTCCCTCGCCTCAACTCAAGGTTTTTGTTTAGATTTTCTGAATGTCGTTTGCAACCACATCCTGGAACAACGAGCCGTTCGATTCGTGCGTCTGGAAGCGCAGCGCAGCAATGACCGTTTTCCCTTCCTCAAACCTACATAGAGCGAGGTTGCCGAATACGGCACAGATGTATTCGTCCTCGTAATCACCACCCAACTCACGGAGTTGGATATAACACTTGGCCAGCTGGCCACTTTCCTGTTTCTTACTTGGTACATAGACCGCTTCTGTCTGTGATACCACTTTACAAATAATAGTTTTCATAAGACTTTACTTTGGGGATTTTATTTTTCTCTTTGTTTATACCTTTTTAATTATTATCATCTCGCTGATGGAGGGCGCCTTCTCCCGCTCGACAGCACAAAGGTACAAACACAAAAAAAGCGATGGAAGTAAGTTTCCATCGCTGTAGAGTTTCTGAGAGTTTTTTGTAGAGTTTTGGTGTTTTCCTATTGTTTCGTGAGAGTTTTGCCCGTTTTTCGTGAGAGTTTTGAGAGTTTTCTGAGAGTTTTTCAATTATTAAGCAGTATATCCTTTGCCTTCTGTGCCAGTTCCTGATAAGTCTTGAAACGCTTTCCCTGCACAGGCGCATTCGATTCCACCCACAAGCTCACAGACTTTGCAAACGAGCCTATAGCCATTCGCGACATCTCAACGCTGTTCGGCAAGTGCTGGTGCTGCGGCAACTCCTCAGCAATCCTTGCGCAGAATCCGTCATAGTCTTCCCTTTCTATCAGGCTCAGGTCCACCATCGTACGATATACCGCATACCATTGCCGCCCGATGACGATCATCTTTCCCATTTCCCTGATCATCTGCGAAACCCTCAATGGTGGTATCTCTATCGTCACGCTCCGTTCCTGTCGTGCCCTGTTCACCGTTGTCTTCATATTCCTGTTCGACACGCGAGGCATCCGTTTCACCACCTCCGTCACAATGCCGCATATCATAATATCCTCGCCGCCGTCAAGCATGATCGGCTTATACATCTCGTGCAGTTCCTCGTTCTGCGGCACCAGCCAATGCGTGCCGTCATCATCCTCGTAGTAACTCTTTACCGTAAAATCCGAGCCGATGCCCACCACGACGATATCGCCGCTGCGTGGCGACACGTTGGCAGCCATCTTCACCAAATCCCCGTCCTCGATGCCCACGTCAACCATTGAGTTACCCGTTACCGTCAGCATCATCTCCGGTCGCATCGACAGCATTCCTTTGGGGATAGAGAATGTCTCACGCAGGTCGTTGCCCAATTCCGTAGGATTGCCGCAAGCCACAGGGTTCACGTCCAGCGGTATATTTGTATCACACAGCTGAGGGTTCATTCCTGCCCTCGCCATTGCCTCAATCATCTCTTTCAGTTCTTGTTCGTTCATCTTATAATAGTTTGTTTTGTTGTCATATATGTCACTCACCCGTCCCGTGACCTTCGAGCCCCTCTATATCCACATCGTAAATAACCTCGCCGATAACCTCCTTCTTCAGGTAGGCAACCAGATAGATGGGCAGATAGACGATGTTTCCATTCGTGCTCACGTTATCATTACAGAACACCAGGGCACGAGGAATTCCGTAGTCGGCATTACCCATCACGTTGCTCAGGGCATTGTGGCGCTGATAGTCCTTGCCCGACTTCACCTCGATAGGCAGCGTGTGGCCGTCCTTCTCGATGATAAAGTCCAGCTCGCCCTGCTTTTTGCTGTTGAAATAGTAGAGTTCGAAGCCGTGGGCCTGCAGTTCCTGAGCCACCATATTCTCGTAAATCGCGCCATAGTTGATGCCCTTCTCATTGTTTATGATGTGCAACTGGATACCTTCGGCATACTGACACGCCAACAGTCCGATGTCGCTCTGGAACAACTTGAACAGATTGCGGCTACGCGACAGTTTCAGCGGCACCACGGGCTCTTCTACGTTATACGTAGGCAGCGCCACACCAGCATTCTTTAGCCACAGGAAACTGTTCTCATAGCGCGAGAATTTCAGGTTCTCGTTCAAGTCCTTCAGGATAAAGCGCTTGTTCTTCGCGTTCAGCTCCGACGGTATCAGGTCGAAAATTTCGTCGATATAGAGCTTGTGGTTCTTGTCATATTTCGTAATGTCGCGCTTATACAGTCGGATGATAGCCTGCTGTTCAGCTATCACGTCCTGCAGATTATGCGTGTCGATGTATTTCTGAACAGCCGCAGGCATACCGCCCACGATGAGATAGAGCCTGAATAGCTCCATCATCTTCTTGTGAACAAACTCGTCCACCGGCTGTTGCTCTTTGAAGGCCTTTTGCAGACCGTCCGTCACCTGCCCCGACACACCCATCGCCATGAAGAATTCCTCGAGATCCAGCGGATACATATCCTTCACGTCCATATAGCCCACCGGCTCAGAACGCAGATCTTTCAGCTCCACGCCAAGTAGCGAACCGCTCAGGATGTAGCGATAGCTGCCCTCGTCCACCAGAAACTTGATGGCTGTCACTATCTCAGGGCACTCCTGCACCTCATCGAAAAACACGAGTGTCTTTCCAGCCACCAGCGGCGTGCTCGTCAGCAGCGACAGCCTTACCAGAATATCCTGACTGCTTTTCGCCCCTTTCAGAATCTCTGCCGCGTCGGGCTGTTCTATGAAGTTGATCTCCACAAAGTTTTCGTAGTGGGTCGTACCGTATTGGCGTATCGAGAACGACTTACCCGTCTGCCGAGCCCCAGTCACCAGCAGCGCTTTGTTTGTCCGCTTGTAAAACTGCTCTAAATAGCTGTCAATTTTTCGTTTAAGCATACCTTTGTCCGATTATCCAATGCAAAGATAAGACTTTTTGTCCGTTTTTCCAACGTATATTATTATGTTTTTGTCCGTTTTTCCAATTAATTAACAGATAACGTTACTTTTTCCGTATTCCATCAGCTACATAAAGGAACTTTTTTGAGTATGCTTGAGATTTAGACTCTCTTCTGTGTACATATATGTCACTCACCCGTCCCTTGACATAAACATCCATTTTCTCTTAAGTGCGCACCGTAGCACCAGCGCACCAGCGCACCATTTCGATAATGCAAAATGATGCTACGAAATTGAAAGTTATAGTCCGTATTTTTATTATAAATTATAATTATTATTATTTTACTATATATTATAATATATTATAATATATAGTAACTCTCTTATGCAGCTGAATGAAAATACCAAATGGTGCGCTGGTGCGCTGCTGCGCGGTGCTACCCCCCCCCGTTTTAATAAAGAAAGTTTTTTACATAATTTCCGCTTCTTCTCGACACGTAACTTTACCTCTTATTATCCTGTTTTTAGATGCTAATATTTGAATTACTTGCCCATTTGAGTGATAATTTGCGCCCGCACTCCATTTTGTAAATACCTAATAATTAGTGTATTACAAAGAAAATGCAATTTAAGGTGTAAAAAGTACACCAAAAACTTGCAGGATTCAAATTATTGTTGTACCTTTGCAATGTGAGAGATGATAGCAGTCGCAGTTCATAAGGTGCCCTTTCGCACTCCAAAAGCTTACCTTTTAGCGCGCAAAAGCATAGCTTTCGAAACGCAAAACGGCACATCTGGCGAGCGAGACCGAAAAATCCTTACATCTATTAACTTTTAACTATTATCTATTATCTATTAACTTTTAACTATTATCAACTATGATTCGTTACAAACTTTACCAAGACAACCGAAAGAACTCCACCACGCGCGGACAGTGGTACGCCCGTGCAGCCGTGATGGGAGTCACTGACCTTGAAACGCTCGCCGCTCGCATCCAGCGCAACTGTACGGCGAAGAAGTCTGATGTGATGGCCGTGCTCACTGAGCTGGTCGAAGTGATGCAGGACGAACTGCAGGAGGGACGCCGCGTGAAGCTCGACGGCTTCGGCAGCTTCAAGATCGGCATCAGCACCACTGGCGCAGAGAGTCCCAAGCTGTTCACTCCGACGAAGAACGTCAAGGGTGTGCACGTGCTGTTCCAGCCTGAGGTGAAGACCAGTGCCGACGGTACGCGTGTCAAGACTTTCCTCACCGGCGTCAAGGTGGCTGAGTACGGAGAGTACGACAAGCCGGAGGAGGAGCAGGAGCCTTAAAGCCTACCCCAAACCCCTCCCTAAAAGGAGGGGAAAGCCTACCCCCACCCCCTCCCTGAAGGGAGGGGAGCTGGTCCACCCTTTAGGGGGGATTCAGGGGGCTTTTGTTTAACCTACTGACCCACGCCCCGTTTGTCAGGTCCACCCTTCAGGGGGGATTCAGGGGGGCTTCAATACCATGAAAAAGAAAGGACTTTGGGAGGCTATCCTCCGTATGCTGATAGCAGCTG
>Ga0326511_10001083_pt1 | contig 23105 bp, 39 predicted proteins | sample 0_2496_0518_D_FD_203701 | JGI IMG/M metagenome (GOLD analysis project Ga0326511, IMG submission 203701) | Bovine rumen microbial communities from UC Davis, California, United States - 0_2496_0518 | ecosystem: Host-associated > Mammals > Digestive system > Stomach > Rumen | place: USA...
GCCCTGATCGACGCCTGTTATGAGCGGTGTATCATGACTCTTGAGGAGTATTACGAGGCGGGCGGGGAGTTTTAACTCCCCTCCGCCGAGGCGGTCTGCAGGTACAAGTCCTGCACTGATGAGCAAGAGCGAAACCGCTAAAATTAAGGAGGTATTTACAATGAAAAACGATGTCATCCGCAACTATTCCCTCGAGGAACATGCCCGCCTCGATTATGCCGCCCACCTTTGGAGGCGGTGTGGATACGAGGCCGAGGCGGAGGCCGCTCAGGCCAAGGCCGACAACTACTACCTCGCCTATGAGAACGCCCTGCGAGTGCAGGCAGGCCTCCCCGAGATTACCCTCGAGGAGCTGAGGACCAGGCGTCCCGCCTGAGACAAGCGGAGGCCTCCGCAAGGAGGCCTCCATGATGAAAACATTAAAGGAGGATATAAAAATGATTCAGAGCTTTTCCGTTCGGACGTACAACTTCCTACTCAGGGACAAGGTTGACATGGATTCTGTTGAGGCTGTACTTGCCTATGCTGATAGAATCAGAGACAAAAAGGTGAGGCTTGCAGAAAGAAAGACCGCTGTCGAACTATATAGAGCCGCCGGCCTCGGTGTGTATCCTATCCTCAAGAGGATGAATTATGAAATGAGTATTAATTGGGTAAAGTGGCATTGTGAATACCTCGACAGGTACACATTCCACTATGCAAGATAAACGAGGAGGCCTCTCCGGAGGCCTTCTCATTTTGCCTTAAAGTTAGTTGCCACTAACTCCGGCGGAATAATTTAGACGTGTCAAAAATTTTAGACGTGCCGAATGTATATTCATGTATATTTATACATTATGCAATATTTAGACGTGAGTCGTCTAAATTTAGACGTGTCGCAGTTAGTGCCAACTAACCACAATATATTGTGTTAGCCGTTCATCGTCTAAATCGAGATATTGAGTTTTCCCGAAAAGTGTGCTATAATATCCTCGTCAGTTGGGAAGGGAAGCCGCAGTCCCGATTCTGGGCGGGAACCGCACCAAGTCCCGTGATATGGTGCCCGGACCGGATTTTTCTGGAATTGGCAGCTGCGAGCTGGGAAGCTGTGAGCTGCGGCTTGAAATTTCCTAAAATTCGTAGTATAATATATATAGAAAATGAGAAAGGAAGCTGTAAATGATGGACAATCCGATTAGTTGGGGAATTTTGGTAATTCTAGCAATTGTTTTTGCCTTTTGGTTCGCATCGAAATGCGAAGATGAGATTTCCCAAAAACAGAGAGAAAACGACAATTATTTTTGGGAAGTTGAACACGGTTATCGGGAAAAGTAATTTTCCCGAAACTATTGTTTAGACGTCTGACGTCTAAATTCATGTATTGACGTTTTCCGGAAAATATGGTAATATATAGACACTGAAGGGGAAGTCAAGGTTCAACAAATGGAAAAAGTACCGCAAGGGAAATGAGATCACCAGGTAAAAGTTGGAACGGATGACGATAGAGGAAAAATTCGGCAATGCCACCAACTACTTTCCCAAAATTATAAATTTGATACGATGGGGCGGGCAACATCTTACCTCCGGATGTCCCGCCATTTTTCACAAAACGTTTTAGACGTGATACGTCTAAAGAGAGTGATTGACAATTTCTCCGAAAAGTAGTATATTATATACATCCTAAAGAAAAGAAATTAACGGAGGTACTAAAATGTTTGAATTAATTATTGAATTTGATGATGGACGTATTGAAAAGCATTTTTTCGATACAAAAGAAGAAGTAGAAATGGAAGTAGAATTCCAATGGACGGAAGAAGCCGATTTTTCAATCGGTCTTACAGATTGCCAAATGTTTTGCTTCTGGGAAGACCGTTTTGACTTCGGTTGGTAACAAAATGTCACTTCTTCGGAAGTGACAACTATTTAGACGTGATACGTCTAAGTCATCGCATTGACAAATCAAACATAAGGTGATATACTTATACCATCAAATGAAGGAGGTAACTCAAATGAAAGTTATCGTAGTCAAGGAAGAGGGAAGCAACAATCTTGAGGGAAGACAGACTTATGTCGGAACACCGTATGCCACAGAGTCCGCCGCACGCATGGCCGCCGTCAACGATTTTTATGCAACACATTTCGTGTATAACCACCACCACAGCATGCAGGTTTACTACTTTGAGAATGAAACACAGTTGAGGTTTGTGTCCGAGGAAACCGGGGAAATCTTCTGTGACTACTTCCTCCTCATCACTTTTTTCTAAAATATCACAGCGGAAATCGAGGGAAAATTTCTTCCCTCGATTTTTCCGAAAATCTAGTTTAGACGTAAAACGTCTAAAAAGTAGGGTTGACATTTTTCCGAAAATCGGTTATACTATACTCGTAATTTGAAAGAGAAACAAGGAGGTTTCCCGAAATGAAAAAAGTTTGTGTTTCTATGTGGATTCTCGCGGCCGTTTGTGTGGTACTGTCTGTATTATTCCCAACTTATGCCAAAGCCGAGGCAAGTTGTGAATATCCAACTTGCGGGGTTGTGGTAGAAGTCAACGAAGAAGAAAATCTTGTCACGTTTCAGGACTTCATGGGCAATCAGTGGTCATTCAAAGATACTGAAGATTGGTATGTAAACGACATTTGTGCATGTATCATGAATGACAATGGAACATCAATCGTTTATGATGATGTAATCGTTTCGGTTCAGTATTGCGGTTGGATTTGACTAACCGCATATTATTTAGACGTGTTACGTCTAAACCACCGTATTGACTTTCGAGGTTGTTTGTGGTAATATATAGACACTGAAGGGGAGATAACCCGACAGACAATCAGGGTGGCGACCGATCGCCGTGGCACTAAGGTGCAGAAAGGATACCTATTATGACGACTCGTGAATTCTATGTTGCTATCGCTGAGGCTCAGGTTTCTGACGAGCTGACCACGAAGGCGCAGGAGCTGATTGCGGCTCTCGACAGCAAGAACGAGAAGCGCAAGACCACCGAGACGAAGGAGAAGAAGGAAGCTGCGGCCCGCCGTCAGGCTGTGCTTAACTTCCTCTGTGACCACCAGGGTGAGCCGTTCACCCGTGACCAGATTGCCGTGGCTCTCAGCATCACGCCGGGCCAGGTGACTGCCGCTTGCAAGCCGATCGTGGCCGATGGCACCGTGGTGAAGTCCGAGGCGAAGATCGACAAGAAGTCGAAGGTCGTGTACACTTATTCGACCGAGGAGTGAGCAAAAGGGAAAAGGTTACAGAAATGTAACCTTTTCTCTAAAATTTGTTTTTAGACGTGTAACGTCTAAGAACGGGTATTGCAATTTCCCGCAATTTGTGGTATTATACAATTGTCCCAAGGGAAAGGGACAAAACAGAATAAGGGTTGCGACCTACCGCAAGCGCATGAAGCGCAGAAAGGAAAATCACTATGACTACTCGCGAGTACTTCCAGGCCGTTCTTGACGCTCACATCTCTGACGCTATGGACGAGGCTTCCCGCCAGCTCATTGAGAAGCTGGACAACCGCAACGCCAAGCGCGCCAGCTCCGACACCAAGGATAAGCGCGAGGCCCGCGCCCGTGTCGAGGCCGTCCGCAACTTCTTCGCCGCGAATCCCACCGAGGTTTGCACCCGTGACGGTATCGCGGAGCAGTTGGGGATCACTCCCGCGCAGGTTTCCGCCGCGTGCAAGTCTCTCGTTACTCTCGGTGTCGTCACCAAGGCCGAGGCCAAGATTGGCAAGGCGCGCAAGGTAATTTACTCTCTTGCTCAGTGACCACTAATGACAGAACGGTAACAGAAATGTTGCCGTTTTGTTTTTATTTGGTTCTTAGACGTACAACGTCTAAAATGGATACTTGCAAAATAAAGAAATTTGTGGTAATATATAGACACAATAAGAAAGGGGATAAAAAAATAATGAAGATTAAGAAAACTATTAAGGTTACCGCAACAACGAAAGAGAAGAAAATAATCGGTAATTGTATCGCCCTTCTTGAAGAGATGGAGGACGATGTATGGGAAGAACTCAATACTAGTTTTGATTATCGTCTTGAATTTGTGCTTTCTGGCCTCCAGGAACTCGATGCTAGAATCGAGGAGGAAGACGACGACTAAAACACAAAAAATTTTCGGAGATTTTCTCCGAAAATCCAATTTAGACGTTATACGTCTAAATCCAACTCTTGCAATTTTCCGCAAAATGTGGTATCATATAGACACTGAAGGAGGTAATAAAAATGAAAAAATCAATCAATTTTGACATGGACGGAACTATTGCCGATCTTTACGGTGTAGAAGGTTGGCTTGAGGACTTATTGCACGAAGATGTGCGGCCATATGCCGAAGCTCGTCCGCTCGTGAATCTTCAAAGGCTGGCGCGCCTGCTGAATAAGCTGATTCGCGAAGGATACAGCGTCAACGTGATTTCCTGGACAAGCCGCAACGGCTCAGCCGAATATAACAGAGAGGTTGCAAAAGTCAAAATTCAGTGGCTCGAAACTCACCTCCGCTCGGTCAAGTTCTCAAAGATTGAAATTCTTCCCTATGGGACGCCGAAGGAGCTTTTCGGTGAGGGAATCCTCTTCGATGACGAGGAACACAACAGGGAATCCTGGGGCGGGGGAGCGTACACCGAAAAGGAAATTTTCGAGGTTTTAAAAAATCTCTAAAAAGAAACGGAAGTGTTACAGAAATGTAACACTTTTTCCGTAAATCCCTTTTAGACGTTATACGTCTAAATATGTGTATTGACTTTTGCCTAAAATATGGTATAATTCATAATGTCAGGAGGGAAAAGACGTTACACCCACTGAACACTATATGAAAGAGGTATTATTCATGAAAATCTGTGTATTCGACACTGAAACCACGTCCCTGGACAAGCCGTTCTGCTATAATATTGGCTATGTTATCATTGATTCCGAAAGCTGGGCTACCCTCTGCCGCCGCTCTTATGTTGTGGAACAGGTTTGGCACAACCTGCCTCTGTTCTCTTCCGCCTACTATGCGGACAAGCGTCCTCTGTATGTCGCGGCAATGCGGGCGCGCGCAACAACAATGGACAAGTTCGGATACATCTGCCAGCAGATGATCAGGGACTTTCGCAACTATGAGGTTGAACTTGCTTTTGCTTATAACTCCTCTTTCGATGAGAAAGTTTTTGCTTTCAATTGTGACTGGTACAAGTGTAACAATCCTTTTGATACCGTCCCCGTGAAGGACATTCGCGGTTATGTTCATCAGTTCCTCGCAAACAATGAACTTTATAAAGCCTTTTGTGATGAAAACGGTTATTACACCGAAACAGGTAATTACTCTTCAACCGCGGAAACCGTTTACAGATTCATCTTCAATGATACAGAGTTTATCGAGGCACATACCGCGTTAAACGATGCGGAAATTGAGGCAAAAATCCTTAGAGTGTGCCTCAATGCCGGGGCAACACTTGACGGGGAATACAAAACCCTTCGTTCAATCGAAAGAAAAGTTGAAAAGACTTTACATGTGCGGACTCCGGAACAGACAGATTATTATTTTGATTATTCAAAAATTCGTATCAATAAGGACAAGACAGAAATTATTCTCAAATAAGAAACGGAAAGGTTACAACTTTGTAACCTTTCCCAAAAATATGGTTTAGACGTTACACGTCTAAGAATGGGTATTGCATTTTTCCCGATTCTGTGGTAATATATAGACACTGAAGGGAACGAAAGAGTCCCAAATAAGAAAGGGGTATAAACCATGAAACTTGCACTTGCTAACTCTGTCCGTGAACTCACCATTAACCGCCTGTTTGCTTTCCTCGAGGAAGCTGGCGAGGATGTCGGCATGGTCAACTCTAACACGCTGAACTTCCCCACCGTCTATGAGGGCGAGGAATGCTTCGTTGAGGTCGTGGCCAAGGTGGTCAAGAAGGATTCTGACGAGTGCTACCAGGAGCGCGAGGACTACAAGGCCAAGCTGATCGAGAAGGCCGAGAAGAAGGCCGAACGTGAGAAGGCCGCCGCCGAGCGCAAGGCCAAGGCCGAGGCAAAAGCCAAGGAAAAGGCCGAAAAGAAGGCCGCCGAAGCCGAATAAAACAGAAGGTTACAAGATCGAAAGATCTTGTAACTTTTTTGTAATTTTTTGATTTAGACGTATAACGTCTAAATAGAAGTATTGCATTTTTCCCGATTATATGATAATATATAGACACCAAAGGAAAGGAGAATAAAATGAAAATTTATGGATTAAATAGATGGACAGAAAAAACATATATTGTTTATCATGTAGTAAATAAAAACAAGTATTTTGTAGCACGTTTTAAAACCGAAGAAGAAGCTATAAACTTGTGCATAAAATATGGTAAAAATTATTTTTATACCTATCAATAAAGAGGGTAAACCCTCTTTTTATATTTAGACGTTATACGTCTAAATCCACTGATTGACAAAATCCCTTTTCTGTGGTATCATATACACGTAATCAAGAAGGGACGCCGAACTTGATTAACACTATGAAATGAGGTATCTACTATGACCATCGACAAGCGCAAGTCCTATTATCTGACCATTGACACGGAGACCGCCAACGGCCTCGATGACCCCATGATGTACGACCTGGGCGGCTGTATCCATGACCGTCAGGGCAAGGTCTATGAGACTTTCAGCTTCGTTATCTATGACGTGTTCTGTGCTGACCGTCAGCTCTTCAATACGGCGTACTATGCCGAGAAGCGCCCCATGTACGAGGCTCAGATCGCCGCAGGCCAGCGCAAGATCGTTTCTATCTACACCGCCAAGCGCCACGTGGCTGACCTCTGCAAGAAGTACAACGTCAAGGCGATTATCGCCCACAACGCCCGCTTCGACTATCGCTCTACCAACTACACCCTGCGTTATGTCACCAAGTCCAAGAGCCGCTACTTCCTCCCCTACGGCATTCCCCTGTGGGACACCCTGAAGATGGCGCAGGATACCATCTGCAAGCAGAAAACTTACATCAAGTTCTGCCAGGACAATGACTACATGGTACGCGGACGCGTCCGGGCCACTGCCGAGATCCTTTACCGCTATATCAAGAGCAACAACGACTTCGTTGAAGATCACACCGGCCTCGAGGATGTGCTGATTGAAAAAGAGATTTTCGCCAAGTGCATGGCACAGCACAAGAAAATGCGGAAAAACGTGTGGGGTTAATCCCCACACTTTTTCGAAAATAGATTTAGACGTGATACGTCTAAGAAGGGGACTTGCATTTCTTTCCCAAATGTGGTATCATTAAAACACTGAAGGAGGTAATAAAATGGAAAACAATGAAATGGTTATGAAAATCTACACTCTTCTGAAAAACAGTGATCTTGGTTGGCATTCTTGGTGTTGGTGGGCATACAAAGATCCTTGGTTCTCCCAGTTCACTCCCGAGGAAATTGATGCAGTTGCCGCAGAGATGGCAAGAGCGGGAATGATTGAAGCAAACGAGACCTTTACAGGTTTCCGCAGAAAAGAAAAAACTTTGAAAGAAAAAATCTATATTAAAATTTGGGGATAAGAGAACTTTTAGTTCTCTTAAAAACAATTTAGACGTACCACGTCTAAACTATACTATTGCTTTTTCCCTAAAAATATGATAATATATAGACACAAAGGAAAAGGAGATAAAAAAATGAAGAAATCTCTCAATTGGAAAGAATTTTATAAACTTGCTCTGCATAATTACGAAAACGGCGGTGACGGCATTGTCGAGTGTTGGGATGAAAACACTTTCAACGAGTACGTAAACGAGTTCGGACCGATCACCGAAAAGGTGGCGCATGACATGTTCGAAACTGCCAAGGAAATTTGGACTGATATGCAAGGTTATGCCGATTGGTAAAGATTAGGGAAAATTATTTTCCCTAATTTTATTTTTAGACGTGTCACGTCTAACTTCTCCCAAAACTTAGACGTTACACGTCTAAATCCCAAATTTCAAGTTTTTTCTTTAAATAAATTTTAAACAAATTGTAAATTTTCCATGAATAGTTAGTCTCATCTAACTTTCGTCTCTTGTGTGTGCATTCGCTCCCGCAATCTGGCCGCCCTTGTGCAGCAACTCCGTTGTCAAATTTTGCGTGCAGCTGCGAATGAGCTGCGTCTGGAGCTGGAAAATTCTATGAACTGCAGCTGCGCGCAGCTGGGATTTAGAAAAAATTCCAATAAAAGTCAAAATTTGACATAAAATTTTGTGAATTTTGCCATCCAAAAAACTATTGACAAAATTAAATTTTTATGATATAATATTTATAGAAAATAAAATTAAAGGAGAAAAATTTATGACTCAGAAAAACATTACTGACCAGCTGCGCGCCAACTTTACTGCGGATCTCGCCGAATTTCTGGCACAGAAATACGACGTGGATGTTTGCCAGACCGCGGCCGGCACTCTCATGATTCCCACCGTTGACGCAGCCGGCGAAGACCGTTGGGTGAAGTTCAGCATCATTATCCCCAAGGAAGCATCTGAAGAAGAAGGCAATGATGGCTATTCTCTGGCACGTGATTATCAGCAGAAAATCGCAGAAAAGTCTGCAAAACGCGCCGAAAAAGAGAAAATTTCCCGAGAAAAAGCCGAAAAATCCAAGAAATCCAAAGAAAAAATTTGAAAAATCCTAAAATCTATAGTATAATATATACAGAAAGTGAGAGAGAAAGAAAAAATAAACTCTCTCCCTAATAAAAAATTTAATTAACGGGTCGTGACCTACCACGAGAAAGAGGTAAACCTATGAAGACTCGCGAATTTTACAATCAGATTATTAATGGCACCGAGATCACCGAAGAGATGCGTTCCTTCTGCATTGAAGCTCTTGAAAAGATGGAAGCTCAGAACGACGCCCGCCGCGCCAAACAGGCTGAGAAGGCCGCTGAAAAGCAGGCTGCTAAGGCCCCGCTCCGTGACGCTCTGTTCGAGGTCATGGGCGATGTGAATGAGCCAAAGACCGCTTCGATGCTCATCGAGGAAGCTGGACTGACCGAGACCGTGAAGCCGGCCAGTGTTCCGTCTCTGCTGCGCCCGCTCGTTGAGTGCGGCATGGTCCTTAAGGTCGATGTGAAGATCCCCAGCAAGGGAACTCAGCGCGGCTACATCAAGGCCTAAACAAAACGGGCTTCAGCTCTATGTATACGTACTACTTATACGTAGTACGTATATTTTTTTATATACGTATACTTAAAAGTAAAATTTTTACTTTGAAAATTTGACAAGGTATATATAGATATGGTATAATATATATAGAAGGTAAGTTTAAGATATATTTATAGAAAAATTTTAGAATATATTTATAGAAAATATATATAAGCTGTACGTTTTTGCAAAAATTTCTGGAAAATATATTATATATAAAATTATATATAAAATAAAAATTTGAAAATATACTAAATTTGTGCGCAGGCACACAAAAGCACATAAAATAACCATTAAACTATATATATTATCCCAAAATCGCTTCGCCCTATGTTGGACCTTGTCCCGAACAAAATGCCCCATTATTCCCTTTATACTTTCTACGTATACGTTTTTATGTATACGATTACTTATACGTATATCTATACATATTTATATATATGTCTACTGATACGCCCTATATTTATACGTTTTTCCATTTACGTTTCTCTGGACATCCTATATTTATAAGTTATACTTATACGTATTTACGTTTACGTTTTTCCGCTGTCCCCTTTATATATAAGTATTACTTATACGTTTTTCTTTTTTGGAAAATTATAGGAATATATTATATATATTACTTATACGTTTTATATATATCCTATATATACATATACTTATACGTATTACTTATACGTTTATATATAATATAATACTTATAAGTATAATTTATAGAAATACTTATAAGTATATTTTAATTTCCTATCTTTTTGTTTTTATGTAGACAATCTAGGGATGTCTCTCTAAATTTTTGAAGAATTTTATCTCCGAAAATTTTCAGAAAAATGTTGAAGGCGGCCGAGTCATGAATTTGACTGGTCGCCGTTAATTCCCGCTATTATACAGACACTTGTATATGTGCCGTTCTCGATTCGAACGTGTTCAACTGGCTTTTGGATATAAACTTGATCTGCTAACTAAATCTCTACATATACCTGAGCCGCATCACAACCATTATCGCTATGAAGAGCCAGAATATCTTTGAGTTCTTTTACTGTCATGACTCAATTCCAGATCTAACTTCAGCTACAATCTGCTTAGCTTCTTTATAAGCTTCATAAGAATCATGAAGATAATCAGCCATCTTATGCGCCCGAGTCTGAAAATCTTTCAGCTCTTCACACATCTTAAGATACTTTTTCTGCGCCCGAGCATATCGCTTAGCTGCAATCTTTTCATTACACCGAGCGGCCGCAAGTGCCTTACCAACGTCTTCATTAAAGGTATCACCCGGATGGCACTTTGCAATTCCACGAACAGTGCGGCCGCCATAGGAAGACAGCGCAATAACCTTATTCGGCGTAACTACATACTTATAATTTGTAAACATTTTTATTCTCCTTCTGTATTTTCTAAAAAATCTTCTTCTGTACAATATTCCCAGCCACAATAGTCTAGGGCATCTTCATAATACCATTCCGCTTCTTCTTCAGATTCCCAATCTGAATCATATCCACGAACAACATATTCATAAGTTTCAGCATTTTCATAACCTATTTCTCTAGAATAGTCGTTCAATTCTTCTTCTGTAACATCATCTTCAAACTTTTCGTATTCTTCATAATCACAGCCGCAATATCCATTGCCGCCCCAGAATCGTACATATTTCATACCACTATTTTCCTTTTCATCATCATCCATAGACTGTTGTTTTTTCAAATCCATCATACTATAATTAATAGATGGCGCGTAATTATTTGTTTTTCTACGTCCTTTATTGCGGGTTTTTGGTGAACACGCCGGACAACTACAATGGATTTTATTTTTGCTATATTGATGGAGATTATTATATAATCCACGTTTTGGGAATACATATTCTCCATCACTAAAACCTGGCCAAAATATAGGATACCAACTAACTTCAATATCTATATCTCTTTTTCTTTTGGCTTTTGTATAATCTTTATATCTGCGCCAAGCTCGTGTTCTTGCCATCTATACCACTTCCTTCAATGGCGGCCCCGCTCAGAATCGAACTGAGTCATGTGGTTTTAGAGACCACTGTACTAACCAATATACTACGAGGCGATATTTAATTTAACTATTCATAAATTCTAGAAGATCTATCCACTCACATTTCTCTACAATCGCCGCATCTTCATCAATTCCCATTTCTTCAGCTTCCATATAAATTACTTCAATAGCTCGCGGCCAACCACTATAAAGATCAATTACAACTTCACGATATGCAATTCCTTTACTCCAAGTACCATCACGCAAATACTGAACTTCAGTCGGTCCTGGATAAAAATATCTTTTCATTATTTCCTCTACCATTTTATATATTAATTATATCATAAAATTAGACAAAGATCAAATTTTATTATTCATCTTTTATTTCAGAATATTCACCATCTTGAATGAGAGAATTCCATTCATCTATCAACTTTATTTTATTACTACTCCATTTACGTAGAACGCGGCCAGCCCATCCACAATTACACATTATTTTATAGCCTTCATCTTCTGCTTTATCAAATTTTACTTGTGATACCAAAATTACTACTGAATTACAGAATGGACAAGGCCGCGCACTAGGATCAGAAATCTATTTAACAATATACATTAGTGCCGCCACCTATTGTTACTTGTGGCGTACACATATGCTATTACAACCATAAATAAAATAATTACAGCAACATTTGAATCCATAATCTCTCCTTAATCACTAAACCCACTCAGATCTAAAATAACCGGATCGCCATTAAAGCGATAGCCATAATTGGCCGTATGCATATCTTCCATCATCCGCGGCAACTCATCATTAGCCCATTCACAAAACTCAACAAAAGCATCAGCGCCATAAATATCAATTGCTCTCGCGGCCCACTCAAGATCAAAATACCTATTACAACTTTTTGCCTTCTCAAGAGAAGCATCAGTCGCTTCATAAGTATTCCTATTCTCACATCTCGGCAGTACCTTTTCCTGAACATACACATTGTATCCATCAATGTTGCAAAGATACATCATATCAGGAACAAACATTTCATATCCTTCATTCTGGATTTCAATAGTATATTCAAGCTCAGTCTCACAATAATCCCATCTAGAACTGCCGCCCGCGCGATAAAACGGACACCAAGTACCATCATCGCAATGATTCTCATCAATCCACAGATATTCGCGCTGACCATTAAACGGAATCTTAATTACAAAAGGAAGATCATCAGCATCAATAACGAGCTTAGTTACACCGCTGGTAACAAAGAAATCTCCACCAACAACGTCTTCAATCTGAGACTCAATAGGATAAGTATCGAAATCACCATCGTCACATCCAAACTCTTCCGGAAGTTCCAGTACAGAAACAATTTTACGAGCCTTTTCGAGATCTTCAGTTTTGAACTCAAACATTTCAATCTTCCCTTCTCTCATTTTCTATATATATTATATCACTATTTTTAAAAAATTGCAAATTTAAAAGAGAAAAAGTATATTACTTTTTCTCTTTAATCCTATTAATATTCGTTTTCTTTAAGTACGGCTTTCACACAACCAGAAGGAATTTCAATAATTGGATCATCAATTACTCCAATCTCCATCATCTTAATAGAGTTAATCCATTTAAAACGACCCGTGATTTTCTGAGTTGCATCATTCCAATCTTCAGCAACAACGATTAAATGAGTAATTATGTCTTCATTTTTCAGTTCGTTGTACCAATTAACAACTACATAAAACATTAATCGTTATCTCCTTCCTCTTCAATATTATGACGTTCCCAAACGTAATCCATAATCTTTGACGGCGCGCCTTCGATGGGAAGATGCCAAGGAGTAGCTACCCCATTTACAAAAATATCAATTGACTTGGTTTCTTTAGAACTAACAGTAGCTACGATCTGATCCGCGCGCACTCTAAGTTTTGCATTACCGGGCAGCTTAAAAGACTTATAATTAATCATTTCTTTTCTCCTTTGTTAAATATCCCAAGTATCGGGAGCACCATACGGACTTACATCATTCCAATGAGTATCTACAAGAACATCGCAAATCTTATCAAAAGGACAATCACGGCAATCCTTATCATATGAATCTTCAGCACATCCATCATAAAGAAGCTTCATGCCTTGCCGCATTTTCTCTTTCCAATCCATACTTACATCTCCTCAATCTCAAGATCCCATTCGTATCCACCATCCGGACATGCAACCCAATTATAATCTTCACACAGTTCAAGTGCATTCTGATAGGTCAAATCAGTGAACATATCATGACGAATACCACCCCAAGAAACCATTACAATTTTATACATGAGATTATCCTTTCTATTTACTGAATTTCTTATATTTCACCAACATAATCTTCAAGATATTCCAGATTAGAACGCCGCTCGGCTTCATCGAGAGCATCTTCAATATTCTTCCCTTCATAATTCACACAACGATTAAAGGTGGTATAAAAATAATCCATGAACTGCTCATACATCAATTCCCACAGAAGAGTTTCGTCTTGACTATATTCTGCAACTTCATTTTGATTTCCATGTACATACCAAGCAAACATTTTTCTAATCTCCTTCTCTCATTTTCTATATATATTATACTATAAATTTTTTAAAAAGTCAAATTAAAAATAGAGAAGATATGTTACATATCTTCTCTATTTCCTATTATTCAAATCTTACTGAATGCAAGCATAACGCTCACTATTAAGTTTATCCATCATCAGATCATATCCAGTTTTACCCTTCATGATCATCTCAAAGATAACCGGACTAAATCCACTCACGAGAGTAACTCCATCCTTTACTGTCATTGGAACATTATCATGACGAGCATCAACATTCCAATACACAAGATGCGGCATCTCATATCCATAAGCTTCCCACTTATCTCTAATGTTTTCCATCAGAGTATTATCTCTACGGCCATAATAACCGCGCTGACTATCAAACTCCATATCAGAGATGATAACAAGAGACTTAGGAAGATCAGCTTGAGAGCAACGATTTTTAATTGCTGTATTAAGCAGCATATCAAAAGTCGCTTCAATATCGGTGTTTTCACAGAGATTTGTCTGATAGATTCGATAAACCTTATCACAAAAATCCACACCAACTGTCTCAATCAACTGAGGACGAGAGCTAAAGCTCACATAGTGACCAGCAAAAGGACCACGTGCACGCTCTGCCGCATACAGACCAAGAGAAATGGCCACATTAATAGGTGCACTTGCTTCGGTTCCCCACATAGAACCAGAAGTATCTACAACGCAAAGAGCATCAAGAGAACATCCATTGAAATAATCCTTCAGATTGTCCCAATACTTATTAATGGCAGCTCGCTCAATAGGATCTACATCAGTAAGTTCTGGAATATTAGTGCGATTCCAGCCCCATCTACTCATATTACGAGTAAGATTATAAGCCTTCGCGACCACTTCATAAGGATAAAGATCCTTGGCATTAACCGTAGTCTTCTCATCCTTTACAAAGTTCTCATAAGACACCACATTCTTCTCGCTCTTCATACGTTCGATGTCATGCCGCGCGAACGCATTACGATAGATAAAACCAGCCTTAGAAGGAATCTTAGAAAAATCAATACGATCCCATTCACCAGCACTCATTATTGTTTCCAAAACTTTAGTCTTCTTTCTACCATAAGATAACATCTTACGATATTGACGAGCGGTAAGACCAAGTGCATTACGAGTTTTCTTTGCAATAGCTTTAGACTCAGCAGAAGAGGTATTCTCAGATTTCAACCATTTAAAAATCAAACCAGAATTTAGTGACATTTTTATTCTCCTTTACTATCTTTATCAAGATACTCCCAATGATAACCATAGGCAGTTTTTCTTTTTCCTTGGCAAACTTCTGTGATATGCCCACCTTTAGTTTTATCACCTATACTTAATGCAGCATCAGATGGACAATTATATATTGCATTTGTTTCAACACATAAAATTGGTTTATATATTTTATGCGCTTCACTAATTTTCTTTTTTGTTTCTTCAGTATGATGTTTCCCTAATAAAGAAATTTTATTTGCTTCGCCTATTTTTCGTTTCGTTTCTTCTGATCGTGGCTTACCATAATTTGGATTTTTTTCTCCCATATTTCTTTCGGACATTTGCTTTCTTTGCTCTTCAGTCCATATATGATTTTTACCACCACGATTTATATTAAAACCATTATTAATACTATTATATTGAAGAATTAATTTATCTTCAAGCTCATTAGCTTGATCTAGTGTTAAATTTTCTTCAATTACTATATGATCAAAAGCATCCCAACCATATTTCTAAATAGCATTATAAAATTTAGGACAATGCTTATAACCACTTCCATCACTACGTGATCTACGTTCTAAAGTCCCATTAGTCTAACCAATATAAACACGTCCATCTTCACGTAAAACATGCTTATAAACAATATAATTATTCATCTTTAATAGCAGATACTATTTCAAGTCCTTTGCGAACTTCTGATTCAATAAAATTCCACATATCATGTTCAACAGGGGTACCAATCAAAACAAAAAGATCATCATATCTCCCATATTCTGGAATATATTGAAGATTTCGAATTACAGCATCCTTATCATAAGATGCAAGCCAACGAAGTACAACACGGAAGAATCTCCTCTCGCCCTGCCCACCACGGATATCACGCAGATAAAACAGGCACTTGAGCGCATAAACAGGATCTTCAGCAAAAGCTTTCTGGAAAAGCACAATACAATCTGCATCGCTACGAGTACGATACGCCGCGCCAATCCCAAAAAGATCCAGCAATGCCGACATTGAAGACATTCTTTTAACAGTACCATTTTCGGTATAACCAAAGTTATTTTCATTTTTAAGGGCATTCATAAAGTTATTCATAAAACTCTCCTTCTTAGTCTTAATCAAGACCGTAGTTATATAATATATTTATTACTAAATAATAATTCTAAACTTAAATTATCACGTTCCCAATAGGGAATTCTTACTAAAGGAATATTATATTTTTTTGCTAGTTCGTTTTTTGCTATATCATTTTTTAAAGTATATTCATACTTTTGGTATGTATTCCAACCGCTATTTTTAATATATTTTTCATAATGCTGTTCACCATCAAATTCAATTAAACGTATTAAATTATTATCTTTATCGAATATCGCAAAATCAAATCTATATGATGAATTAGAAAAACAATACTCTTTTTGATAATTAATATTATTTTTATTAAGTATCTAAATTATATTATATTCACCAATACTTTTCTAACAACCACAAGAAATTGTTCTTTGTAAAGTCTAGTATAGAGCCTCATATTCTCTACCACATAATAGACACTTACATTTATAATAATAGCGATCAGAATTATTTTTATCACCTATATAACCAATAATTTTTCTATTATTGACTATATCACCTATATTTAATTTTCTTTTTATACATCCACAAGATTTTATATGACCATTTATTAAATCAGTCCTAGATACATAGACAATATTACGTTCTAGACAATCACATTCGCACTAATAAATAATTTTACCAGATTGTCGTTTATCTGTTTTGCTTAATACAGTTAAATGATTAAATTTACTACCAATAATATCATCTAATAACTATTTATTAGGATTTCTATTATTACCACAGTTTGGACACTAAATTACTCCATCACTTCGTAATTCTTTTGTACTAACTTCAATAACATTACCACATTCACATTGGCATTTCCAAATAACAGATCCATTTTTTCTTTTATCTGTTTCTTCTATAACTTTTAACTTACCAAAAGTCTAATTTAACAAATTAATTTTTGCTGGCATTTTATCATCTCCTTCTATCTTAAAGTAGATTTGGAGAGAAAATACTCTATAGTTTTGGCTCCATTTTCAGTTTAATGTCCTAATAAGTTCTTACTTTCTAAGCTCTGCTTGCGCTACTTAGACCTACATCCCTCGGTTTATATCCAACCCTCAGAACTCATTAGTAAGATTGATATAGTTTTCTATTATTCTCCAGCTCTAGTTCTGCTGTAACCGTACCCCTATCACAATCATCTGGGCGGAACAATCTCTTTTGGCATAACTACTTACAATCTATCTTCATTATACCGTCATTAATAATTAATAACCCAATTCTCATTATCCTAGCATTTTGAGAATCTTCGTCGTGGTTTTGTTAACTTTGTCCACGAAAGACCGAGACTTAACTCGTAATATCACCGGCCATTTCCAAGAGAAATAGTAACTGAATTGATACACATTACTTCATAATACAGAATTTTGCGCTTAAATACAATCTTCCACCAAGGTTTTATTTCATAATACGTTTTTATCAAGAGGAAACAATCTGTTTGAAGAACTCTATCAAGATCTTCTTTTGTGTTGATGCGATAAGTACATCCAGCTATACAATGTGTATCTTTCATTATTATTCTCCTTTTGGCAGCCCCTGGTGGTTACGCTCCACCGCCTTGAGATTCAAAGTCTCTCGTACTACTATTATACTAAAGGGCTATAAACTAGACACATTTAAAATTCTTACGCTCTACCCACTAAGCTACTTGCCAAAACGGCGAGACAGGAGTTGAACCTGCGACATTAAGATCCCTCTTAATATTTGCTGTATGTGCCTTCATGGTCCGAGTAGCTGGTCCTGCCCCAGCGGCCTCGCGGTCCCAGGCCGCGCGCTCTACTATCTGAGCTATACCCGGATATACGAGACACATATAACATCAAGCAGAAATTAAAAGTTTCTAATATGTTTTAAAGTTTGCTGTTTGTGTCTCTCAACTTTCTATATACATTATACTACGAATTTAAAGAAAAATCAAATTTTACATATCAATTATCTCATAAGTCTCTTTGAATATATCTTCCTTACAAGGATAAAACTCACCATGAACTCCTTTAATAATATAGTCCCCAATAGTAGCTTTATGATCGCCTTCAAGAGTGTGGATTGTTAGAGTATAATAAGAACCCATATCATAAATATCATGAGCCGCACCAGCACAAAAAGTCATCATTTCTTCGGGATTATGTCCAGTCCATTGGCATACTTCAACTATTACTGGTTTCTTTCGCGCCTTCTAAATCATTATTATTCTCCTTAATCAATTTTCTTCATATATGCTAAATCATTATCCTTCATCGGAATAGCAATAAACTGAATATTTGTTTCTAAACTTCTATTAACAGGAAAACTCACTAACTTATTACCATAAGTAGATGTTGCATAGACAGTATCTTCATTCATTTCAAATGCCGCAGTTTGTGGTAAAACCTTTTGAGTAATTATTGTTCCATGTTGTTTAATTGAAAGAAATAATGGAGTTTGATTATCAAAATCAATCATTGAAAGATCAAGGTATAAGGTACCGCAATAAGGACACTTATATTCATTTATATCATATGGCGCGCCGCAGTTCGGACAATTACGACTTTTCATTTTATCCAATTGCAAATCCTACATAATGCTTCACTTCTTCTGGTTCTTTTTCTAAATCTAAAGGCAAATACCCATCTATTGTTTCATTATACACAAACCATTCTCTTGACTCATCAAAACAATATCCTGATATTCCTTCATAATATGGTTCTAAAACAGCATAATCATAAACTGTTTCCCAAAGATCGGTATAATTATGTCTTAATGTATCAAGAGCTTTTTCTTTATCAGAATAAAATCCCCAAGTACGAGCATTTTTAATTCCATATTGATTATCAAATTTTTCAAATACAGTAATAAACCAATAAATTTTATCCATAATAACTCCTCTTATTTGGAGCGAGATACCAGATTCGAACTGGCACCGCATGCTTGGAAGGCACGAATGCTAACCATTAACACCAATCCCGCTTAAAGAGTTTCTGGATGTTTATCAAAAAAATTATAAAATAAAGGTTCATCAGAACTATTAGCGCAGAACAATTCAAGTTCAGCTCCATGATTCTCAATAAGCGCACCAAAAGCAACATATCGAGAAAGTGTAGATTTCAAATTATATCTATCACCCTGTTCTGATTCAAGCCATACTTCACCTTTCGCCGCATTAACTGCTTTAAGGAAGTCGGCAATTTCAATTTCATTATTAAGTTTCATAAATACTCCTTCTTCAATTGTAACTCCATTATCTAATTCTGTCATAATTTTCCTTTCTTTTGGAGATGTGCGGCGACTTGGCAGGGTGATTGCCGATTCCTCATACGTAAGATTCATACGCTGATTTCGCCTAAACGCCGCCGCAACTATGACCTACTTGGTATATTTATAATATACCCTGGTTAAGAGTGCCAGATTTCTACTGCTCTACCCCAATCCACATGGGGGCGTGCTTACATACAGTCAGACCTTCGCGCGATAGTCCTCAATACTGATATACTGGTAAAGATTCGCGACTTCTTTTTTCATATATCATTTACACTAACTCTTATGGAGCCAACGGTGAAGATTCGAACTCACGACATATCGCTTACAAGGCGATTGCACTACCCCTGTGCTACGCTGGCATATAGATGGCGCCGCCGCGAGGATTCGAACCCCGATAGACTTTCACCTACTCATGGCTTTCAAGGCCAGGCCCTTACCATTAGGGTACGACGGCATATAAAAGAGTCCCGTGCTACCATTACACTAAACAACCGGTATTACTGGTACTGACCCAGTCTTGGACTCTGTGGCGCCCGCGGTGTGTGCCGACCACACTCAAGCATTACTGCTCCTAACTCCTTAGCAGAGAGTCCCCTTTGCCAACATTGGGTACACGGGCATAAATTTGATCTGGTGCGCCATCGCAGATTTGAACTGCGGACACCCGCATTTTTCAATCATTTGATGAAAGTATTTTCAAGTTTAAAGTTTTCAGCAAAATTAATATTTTTAATTTGCCCATTTTTTGTTGGTTTTAATCTCAATCTAAACGATCTACTACCTACTTTTTCAATGGGAACTAAATAACATTGATGATTATATATGGTTGCAAAATAATCAATATCTTCTGCTGAATAGGCATGATATATTGTACCTTTTGTATTAGTATGAGAAGACTCTGTATGAAATTCAATATAATCTTCATCATTACTTAAAGAAGCTGTTTTTACTTGAATACGATATAATTTATGGTCTATATCAACTATAAAATCATATCTACTATCTGATACAAGCGGTTTACAAACTTGATAACCAAGTTTTAAAAAACTTTCAGCTACTTCTAATTCTGTTATTTCGCCTTGAAAATGTGTACTTAACATTAAGATCACCTCTTAATGAAAATACTTTCTTCTCCTGTATGAAAAGTGCGGTGCTCTGCCTACTGAGCTAATGGCGCTTATTCAACTCTTTCATCAATCAAGCTCTTAAAACATTTACTACAAATATCATAATTACCTTCATATTTCAGTAAATCATAAACATTTGTTGCTTGATTAGTAGAATCTATTTTAGCAGTAATACCAAACCATACTCCCACTTCTTTTCCACATAAATCACATCTATGAATTGTCATCTTACTCTCCTTTTATTTTTGGTGCGGGCGGCCGGACTTGAACCGGCACGGGTTAAAGCCCAACAGATTTTCTTACTACTCCATGTTACCATGGCCGCTTACACGTTGTAGTCTGGACTATGTCTTCACCATGCATTTCTGTTTAGGTGGTTGGTATATAGTCTCTACACATTTATTTCCGGCTATTCTTACCACGATAAGAATCTGTGAAAGCGTGACAATTTGGACATAATAATTGAAAATTATCTAAAGTATTATTTGTCCTATCTCCATCTTTATGATGTAATTCTAATGGAATCGGTTTATCTAACCAAGTTGTAAGACCACAACATTCACATTTATGTTCTTTATAACCTTCTTCCAATAACCTAATTCTAACTTTATTAGTTTGAATATCTTTACTATTTTCAAGATATTCTACCAAATTCATTTTATCAGAACGAGGTTTTGATACACCTTTTCCACTTTGATTCCCATCATATTTAATTTCCATTATTGCTAAATAACGATTTAAAGTTTCTGGCTTACAATGCAATTCTTTAGCAATAAAAGCTTTCGATCGACCTTCACTAATCCATGATAAAATTTGTTCTTTACATTCTAAAATATCAGTTCTCATATTATCATCTCCTTCTATTATAAAGTAGAAAGAATAATATGTGTCTTCCACTTTTTGAATGTAATCCAGAAAATTTAGCTCGGCGTTATCTCATTAAGACTTTCACCGAATTAGCCAACATTCACACAAGGAGTTTCCTACCTTGGTGCTCCACGGATTTCTCCGAAGTCTGTGGTGTCTACCTATTCCACCACGCCCGCATATTAACAAGACATAATAAGATTTATTCACAGTTTATCAGACTGCTGCCTTAACCGTTTGGCTAAATTGGAACACTCCAATTATGGGAATCGAACCCATATTCTTCTTAAAGAAGAGTTTGCTGTATACGTCTTTATGGTGGGCCGGGATAGACTCGAACTATCGGTGTTTCTTATGTTACGGGTTTACAGCCCGCTACCCTCGCCGCTAGGTATACCGACCCATATAAACAAGACACTAAATCCAATACAAGCTATTCATGGCGCTCATCAAGGGAATCGAACCCGCGTGAAAAAATTGCTGTTAAAGTGTCTTATGGCTGCCCAGGAGAATTACGATATCTCGACATCACGCTTAACAGGCGTGCGCTCTGCCTCTGAGCTACTGAGCAATATATTTTAAAACGAGATACAGAATTTAAAGGACTTGAACCTTTTCGTTTATGTCTACAAATAACATTTACTTATCCACTTTATATTTGCTGCATGTATCTCTATGGTGGAGAATATGGGCACCGACCCCATCTGTTTTTCCGCGTGCAAGGCGGATGACCACTCCAAGCAGTCCCATTCCCCAAAAATCAGTTGCTATTTATATAGGTACATAGGGCAACTACTCCTATGCGGAGAATCACAACTGACCCTGTCGTGTGTAGTAGCTCGTCAATTCGAGCGCTTACTCTCCTCAGTTGGCGACTCCGGTGGGCTTTGCTCCCACGACCTCGTGCGTGACAGGCACGTATTCTTCGTTGCTGAACTACGGAGCCATATACAAGACAGCTAATTCCTTTTGATTACCTAGCTTTCGCTTTAGCGGTGGCTTACAAATTAGAATCACTATAAAATAAGCGTTTTCTCATGGCAGTGGATCATTATTCCACTCTTGTTATATTTTCATTCAAGAAAATATTTTTGCAGTTCAGCTGTCTTTCTTAACTTTATGTATATATTATATCATTAAATTACACTTTTTTCAAGTTTTTAATCTTAATGGTGCGGACGTCGGGACTTGAACCCGCATCTGACGATTATAAGTCGCCGGCTCTAACCAATTGAGCTACATCCACATAAATAGTAGGTGTATAACCGCCAACTTAACCTACTCTCGCCTCCCGCGGGCCGGCAAGTTTTTCATGTATTCGGATTAGCACGGGTTTATTGTCATCATGCCGGACATCTTATTAATAGGATTCTTCTCATTTCAACTTGGACCTGTGAGAACTTTAGAGATCGGCCAAGGACAACTCCCCTACTGTTAAACAAACCACCTATCCTTTATGGACACTTAATAGAGTATTGTTGCTTCTATTAAGTCGCTTACACTTGTTTATACCGTACATTTTTTCCAGTTTACTCGATCAAGCCATATTTCCCCCTTGGGTGGATTTATTTTTGGCTCATCCCATAAGTCTTTATCATGACCTCAACTTATGGCGATTGACGAAGGGACAGACTACCACTGTCCGAGCTGGACTTTTTAATTAAAAGGATTGATACTTTCAGGAGGGGCCTATGTCCTCGGATTTCTCTCTCACTTTCTATATATATTATACTATAAAATTATGTGAAAATCAAATTTAGACTTGAAAATTTAATAAATCATTTTTATTCAAACAGATTATAGTTTCATAAAGTTCAATTCCAATGACATTATCAGAACCATATAAATGCA
>Ga0326511_10001084_pt1 | contig 23086 bp, 27 predicted proteins | sample 0_2496_0518_D_FD_203701 | JGI IMG/M metagenome (GOLD analysis project Ga0326511, IMG submission 203701) | Bovine rumen microbial communities from UC Davis, California, United States - 0_2496_0518 | ecosystem: Host-associated > Mammals > Digestive system > Stomach > Rumen | place: USA...
CCCTTTGTATCAAGATTGATCGGCTGAGCACGGTCGTATACTTTATCTGAGATTGCATAAGTCGAGTCGTCATTATTCGCTGTGCCGATATACCAGATATTCTGAGGAATGACGATCTTTCCGTGATCGAGTTTTACAGGGTCAGTACTCCAGACGTTCGGGACAATATCGAGTTCCCATTCATCAGCGTTCGGCATTTCGAGAATCGAGAGCATTTCAGCGAAATAATACTCAACACGGGCGATATTCATTTCATCGAGCAGGATGAAATTAATATCATTATTATAATTAGAAGAATAGATTCTCTTGAGCACTTCTGTTTCATTGAAACTTTTTGTAAATTCATTGAAATAGCCGAATAATTCCGTACGGTCACGCCATGACGGCTGTACAGAAGCAATTGTTGTATCCATCTGTAAAAATTTACCGAGCGAATATGGTAAAGAAGTTTTACCGGTACCGGAAATACCCTGTAGAATAATCAGCTTTGTAGAAGCCATACCTGCAAGGAATAATCTGATTGTTTTATGATCATAATACAGATGCATTCTGGAACATGCGAAATTGCGATAGCGATCAACAAATTCTTCGAGCGTAATAGAATCATCATATTCCGGCGGTTCGTAAGTTTTATAGAAATTATCGACTTCGATCAGCTTAGAGAAACGCATATCAGCTGTCACAATAACACCATCCTGAGTGGCAGCAGCTGCCGGAACGGCTTCGCCTTCGGCAGGCTGAGTGCTTTCAGAACCTGCTCCGACAGTAACAGGAACACCGGAAGAATCAAATACGGCTGACGGTGAAAGCCCCATCTGTGTGACTTTCAGAGCCATAATCTCATCTTTTTCTTTCATTAATTTCATAACTCGCCTTTGGAGTACAGAAATTTCTTCAAGCAGATCTTCATTGCTGACAATCGAATGCCGGAAACGGAGATATTTCCGGACAGCTAATACAATCATGACAACAATCAGCACATAGACAGCGATCACAAGAATAATAGCCAATACAGAACAAACCCATTCCAGAACGCTGAAACTTCCGCAGTAAGTCCTGAATAGAGTAATATATGTCGGAATATCAAAAATCTGTTTGAATCCTCTGCCGATTCCGAGAAACATTTCTCCGAATCCCTGTAACATAGTAGAAATAAATATAAAAAACCATTTCAGAAAATTATTCATAGGCTTCACCTGTTATGTCTGTGTAGTATCTGATTTTTCAGATTTTTCAGAATTCTGAGAATCAGTCTTTTTCTGTTCAGCGAGATACTCTTCGATTGCACGGCGTTTGATTTCTTCTTCATCAATTTCCGGCACAGGCGGACGCTTGATCTCGATCAGAACAACAATGAATTTATATAATTCAAACAGGAAGAAAATCGCCATCGGAATCAGAATGCAGACGAAAAAGCCTGTTTTGGTGCGGAGAAAATTCATTACTTTTCCCAGACCGGCAATTTTTACATCTGTCCATTGTCCGATCAGATCGCCCGCATATGCCGGAATTTCGTCATCAATTGGATTGTTATCGCCTCGTGTGACAAAACTTCTGGTATTTTCAAATTCATTGATTTTTACGATTCTATGGGTATTTTTTACTTTTTTACCGTCAATGATTGTCCAGAAAGTAATGACATCATCTTCTTTCAGAACATTGAGATCATCAATTTCCTTGCAGATAATCAGATCGCCCTGTGCAAATGTAGGAAGCATGGAATCAGATTCAACTGTCAGCGGCATATAGCCGAACAGATTGGCAACACCGTTATTCCGACCGGATGAGAATACCAGTATAGTCACCAGCAGTGCAAGAAGCAGAATCACCCATGACAGGACATTGACGACAATTTTCAGAACTTTTTTCATTTTCTCATAACTCCTCTTGATAATATATTAAAATAAAATTATGTTGATTCCGTAATCCGGAAATCCATGCCAAGTTTGAGCGTACCGCCGATAATTGCATCAGTACAGTCAGGATCATTTCCCTCCAGCCATACAACAATAGTAAATTTATCTTTAGCTTTGGATTCAAATTTTTCATGACTGGTTGTCATGACGATCGTAGAAGAAGTAAATTCGCTGTCACAGTCGCTTTCTTTTCCGCCGCCGTTGGATTTGGTTTTTCCGTAGACGGTCTTTTCACCGTTTTTGTAGACGGCAATCCGGACAGCTTCATCTACGCCCTTTGTGACATTCTCGATTGTCATTTCTCCGGTATAAGTCAGCGTATCATCACCGGAATTGATTAAATAAAAAGTATAGGCAATATAGCTTTCACCGTTATGCGCCCCGTTGATCATATCAATATTCGGCGGAAGATCTTCGCCGCTGATATTAGTCATATCATTTACGACTTCAGCATCAAGACGGGCATTAGCAATATCATAATCAGGCGTTTCAGACAAAGTAAGCCCCTGCCTTACCATATCATATTTATCAATCCGTACGGTAAAGCTGCCGAACTTGTCATAAAAATAAGAAATTGCATAGGCTGCTGCAATAATTAACGTCAGAATAATCACAAGCAGGCCCAGCACACGCATGACTACCAGATAACGCTTTGTTTCCTTGGCAGTGCGTCTTAATTCCAAGACATCTCTGATTTCTTCACTCACAGGCACCCTCCGTTCTTTTTCTTATTTTTTAGATTTGATTTGTTTTTCTTCGGATTTCTGCTTCTGGCAGATAGCGTCCGGCAAGATCACCGGCACAGTACGGACAGCCGAACTCATGAAACATTTCTGCCTGATGACTTGCTGATACACCATCGGCAATGGGAACAGCTCCGATCTCCGTCACCATATTGACGACTGAACCCACGGCATTATGTGCTCTCTGGTCACGGCTCAGAAAATGTGTCAGCTCCGGACTCAAAAGTACATAATCTACAGGAAAATCAGCTAGTCTCAGCACAGGGCAGTTTCGTGAACCGAAGTTTGTCAGCATGAAATGAAAGCCGTATCCATGCAGAATACGGATTGTTCTCGCGGCAATGTTATCTTTTTCCATCAGCAGTGTTTCAGGAAGAGCAAAGCACAGCCGATTATACATCAATTCATATTTTCTGCACTGTTCCATCAGAATGCGGTCACAGGCGATCTGCTGGAGATAATGTACAGGCATGTAGACAGAAAGCCAATCAAACTGCATTTCACGTTCTATAAAAATCTGATGTGCCTGAATAGCCTGTGTCAGTTCCAGCAGAAATAATTCTGTTCCCTGCGAGGACATATCTGCAATTTTCCTGAAATTTTCGGGCATCAGTGTACCGAGTCCGGGGGTATTGAGCTGAGTGCGCGACTGATAGAAAGACGGCTCGCCTGTAGCGATATTGCGAATAATCCGGTATTGTAATTCGATCGCTCTCAAGCCGCCGACTGTTGTTGGTCTGGAAGTATCTGGCATAGAATTTTCACCCCTCCGGAGTTATTCTTAAAATTTATGATTATTTACATTATAGCACAAAATATGTATTCTGTCAATAAATATCTTCCGAATTTCGGACGTTCCTGTTTTAGATATAAAAAAATGATAAAAATTTTCCAGTTGTATAATTTTTGTATTTCTGATATGCTATAATAATTTTATTATTAAATATATTACAGGAGGAGTTATTATGATAACACCAGAAACAAGAAAACAAAATTCAGAACAGAAAATTCAAGCCAAAGGAATCGCAGTACATCCCCATTTGCCAATGATCGAATCCAGTGCCTATGTCGAATTGAAAGGACTCGATGTGATCTGCAAGCGGGCTGTTGTGACACTGTTATCTACACAGATCGCCTGTGATCTCGGAAATCAGGAATACAGCGAAATCAGATTTTTTATTGATCTGATGAAAAAATTCGGCGTGAGAAATGAAGTCAATCAGAAAGAAAAAAAACTGATCGGCGGTACATTCAGTCAGCAGGATATTGCAGATGTCGTATGGGAATATGAATGCTGCTGGTCGCTGTTCTGGGCATTGGGTCTGATTGATACGATCGAAGATGCTGATACAATCTGCGATTGTGAAAAAGCGATTCATCTTGTCGCTGACTGCAAGGATTATCAGGAATTTAAAAATAAATGCCATCTGCGTAATATCGAAGAAATTCTTGATATGCTGGATCTGTATTATCGCTATCACTGGGCTGTCGTGGAAAAAGAACATTTCAAGCCGGAACTGCCTGTCGGAAATCTTAATCCGGAAGTCGTCTGGGAACGCCGCAGAGGTCTGGAATGGCTGATTTCAAAAGAATCTGACTGGTATGAAATCTCTCTTGATACCTGAAAGAAGTCAGCTATGAAAAAATTTGATGTAAATTATAAAATTTTACAAGATATGTCTGATGATTATTATCCTGCTTTTCTGGTGGATAAGCTCAGAAAAGAAATTCAGAATGTAATTGCTTTTCTGGAGACCGGTGTGACAAATCTGCCTCAGATTCAGGAAAAATTAGATCATATGACAATCAATATGAATCAGATTGCAGAAGAATTTGAAGACAATGACAGCGAAATCGAAAGTATCGCCCGTGATAATATCGCTGAGGATATTATCAAAATTCTGAATTATTTTGATATTCCCCTTGATGTCGAAACAACACTCAGAGAAAGAGAGTGGTAATCATGAAAGAAATTTATCATATTCCCTTGCAGTATCAGAAAGGAAAATATCAGTACTGCGAACTTCCCGAAACAGATACAGATTGTCTTGTCCTGCATCCTGAAAGCGGTCAGATTTTCAGATATACTGACCCTGTTTATCAGAATGAAATCACAATTTATTCTGTTCCGGAGAATCCTGAAAAGAAATTAACTGCCGGTTACAGTGACAGCGGTATTCTCGAATATATCGAAACTGCTGAGGAAAACAGAACCCGTCTTGTTTATATCCGCTTTCCGGATGATGAATCTGCAAAAGAAATTATCTATCAGTTTTCTGAATATCAGGCAGAGGAAATCGCTGATAAACTGATACATGCTAATCAGGAATATGCCCGAATTTTTATAGAATATTTCTTTGACGGACATTCTGCCGATATCGCTGTCAGAACAGGAACTCCTCAGGAAACGCAGGAAATCAAGGAATATTATCAGAAAAATCATCCTCGTATCGCTCAAAAAGTAACTGTTGAAGATGATGCCGGAGCATTTCCTTTTGAAAATCGTATCGAATTCGATGATGATACACTCTCTGTCATGCTCCAATGTACTCGAAAAGAATTTAATCAGGAGCTGTTCGGTTTTGCTGTCTGGATTTTAGAACAGAAAATAAAAGAGATTCTTCCAGAGCTTTCCAAAACTCAGAATTTTAAATTCATATCGGAAGAATATGATTAATAGGCATTGACAAAATTCTGATTTTGTGTTATCATAATAGCATAATAAAATCAGATAGGAGTTAATTATTTATGAAAATTATCGGTATTATCGGAGCTATGCCCTCGGAATTGAAAGATATTCAGAATATTCAGGAAAATCCTGTGATTACTAAACTCGCCGGATATGAATTCCATGAGAGTATGCACGGAGCAAATAAAATCGTAACAGTCTGCTGCGGAATCGGAAAAGTCAATGCGGCTGTCTGCACACAGATTCTGATTGATATTTTCAAAACAGAACAGATTATCAATACCGGAATCGCAGGCGGTATGAAAATCGGAATCAAAGTGCTTGAAATCGTAATCTCTACCAGCGTTCTCCCTCATGATCTGGATGCCCATTTCTTAGCCGATTATCCGCCTTATCATGCGGAATTCGAGGCCGATGAAGAATTACAGAAACTTGCAAAATCCGTATGCGATGAAATGCAGATTGTCTCTCATGCCGGAAAAATCGTTTCCGGAGATGCCTTTATTACTGACAGTGAAGTCAAAAAAAATCTGATCGAGAAATATAATCCCTATGCTGTCGATATGGAAACCGCTTCCATCGGACAGACTGCTTGGAGGAATCAGATTCCGTTTGTCAGTGTAAGATGCATTTCAGACTTAGCTGATGATGACGGTGCTATGAGTTTCGATGAATTTGAAGTCTTAGCCGCTAAGAGAGTCGCTGAAATCGTCATGGCCATGTGCGAACGGGAATGAAAAAACGGAATTTATTATTTCCGATATTCCTTGTTATTGTACCGCATACATTGCTTTTCATATATTGGATATGTGGTATTGATGCAAAAATGCTTTCATATCTGTTTCCGCTTTTGATTGAAACAGTTATCGGAATTTCCGGCGGTTTCTATGCTTTGAAACTGATCCGGAAACATCAGGCTGATTTGACAAAGTATTTCAAGAAAATGATAATTGCCATCCTAATAGCTGTCGCCTTCATACTGGTTGGCGGTGTGATAGGCAATCAATATTTTTTTGAAGGCAATATTATGGGTGGAATTCTGGGGACGATTGTGCTGTTTGGCTTCTGGGTGACACTTGCAGAAAATTCTATTGACGGGAAAATTTTATTTTTCGTCAATCCGCTGAATTATGCGGTTTTGATTGTGATTGCACTTCTCATCGGTACCGCGGGCCTCCCTTATTATGATGATTGTAAAGTACAGGAGTGAATCAATATGAATATAAGTTTGATAAAAAACAGAAATCTTTTTTATCCATTCATACTGGTGATTTTTCCGCATCTTTTTTTAATATGGTGGTGGGGACGTTTCCCATTGTTTCTGATTGAAGGAATTGCAGGCATTTTCATAGGAATCATGGTACAAGTGCTGATTCTAAGATACAAAGCTGATTTGACTTTATATTTTCCGAAAATTGTGCTTTCTGTTCTTGTCTTTATTCTTTGGCTGGTTGTGGTAAGTCGGTTTGGTATTCCTATCCCTCTACATGCAGTGATGCTCCTTCCGGCTGTCATCACATCTGCATACTGGCTGATTACAATAAAAAATCCTATTGATAAACTTTTATTGATGCTAATCAATCCACAGAATTATACTTTCATTTTCTGGATTGTTATGTGGAAATATTTGTCTGAACGGACAGGGGGGTGAACTACATGAAAGAAACAGTCACATTTCAGGATTTTTCCGGAATTGATTTCGGCAGGGGAGAAGTACAGCCTGTTCTGGGTGCTGTTCTTCATGTGGAATATCCGGCCGGAATCTGCCTGACAGTAAGAGCTTACAAATATACGCCATATTATGTTATGCTCTATAAAGAACATACTTCTCTGCTGACGGTATACTGTTATTCAAAAACAAAACTATTAGCTTATGTCCGGAATCTGAACAGAGATATTCAGGCCGGAAAATACCGGAATAAAAAAACGCTCAGAGAACAGGCTTTTCAGATCGTTCAGGAGCGGAATCTGACAAGTTATATGAATAATACAAAATGGTATAAATTACTGAAAGTCATCAATGAGAAACTGCCTTTCAGACCGCCTTATGTCTATAAATTATTATCCGATTCGCCTGACAGGGATGATATTCAGCCATTCCGGCATCTTCCGAGGTCACCCCATTGCTGGTGCGGAGAATGCTTTAATAATTACAGATTCTATGAAATCGAATATGTCAGAATCACTCCGAAATATGCCGTCAATCACGGCGGAATACTTGTTGAAAATCTTGAAATCTTCGACGAAACAAAAGAATTGATTCAGGAACTCGAAAACGCACATATTCCGTTTGAAAGAGATCAGCAGGATATTATTATTTATGGCTATCGCTGAAAAGCAGGGAAGTCCTTACGGATTTCCCTGCTTTTATCTGAATGGAGTCGTATCGTATTTATCTCTGAGTTTTTTCAGAGCCTTTTTCTCTAATCTCGAAACATAGGAACGGGAGATATGCAGTTTTTCGGCAACTTCTTTCTGTGTCAGAGGAATATGCTGATATAATCCATAGCGATGAATCATAATTTCAAGTTCACGGGCATCTAAGCACTGTTTCAGAAAATCATATAATTGCTTGGCATGTATCGAATATTCAACTTGATCTTCCAGATTAGAGCCATCTTCAAGCGTATCCATGAGCGTGAGTGTATTTCCGTCTTTATCGGTCATAGTAGGTTCATTCATATGCAAATCAGAGAGATGTTTTTTCTGTGCCCGAAAATGCATCAGAATCTCATTCTCCACGCATTTCGAGGCATATGTAGAAAATCTGGTATTTTTATGATAATCGAACGTATCAACGGCCTTGATTAATCCGAATGTACCGATAGAAATCAATTCTTCCTGTTCTTCACTGCCTCTGTATTTTCTGACGATATGAGCGACTAATCTCAGATTATGTTCAATCAGCTTATGACGGGCTTTGGAATCGCCGGCTTCCATGGCTTCAAAACAGGCGAGTTCTTCTTTTGATGACAATGGTTTCGGAAAAGCATTGGGAGTATCGGCATGGAGAATCCAGAAAAACATATGATTCAGGAGCGTAAACAGCATGACAGCATACACCTCTTTAAATTGATTAATATCAGTATATGCCGTACAGCTTTTCCGTGTGCGGATAATTAATAAAATAAAAAAATCTGTCCGGTAACAGCCGGACAGATTTATAATAATTATTCCAGTTCAAATGCGCCTGTATAGAGCTGATAATAATGTCCTTTCTGAGCAATTAATTCATCATGACTGCCTTTCTCGATGACTTTTCCGTGATCAAGAACCATAATTAAATCAGAATTCCGGACGGTTGATAATCTATGAGCAATAACAAAGACAGTCCTGCCGTGCATCAGCTTATCCATACCAGCGGAGACGATTGCTTCTGTACGGGTATCAATAGAAGAAGTTGCTTCATCAAGAATCATAACAGGGGGATCGGCGACAGCGGCTCTTGCAATGGCGATCAGCTGTCTCTGACCTTGTGACAGATTCGCACCATTTCCGGTGAGTTCTGTTTGATAGCCATCCGGCAGACGAGTAATAAAATCATCAGCACCAGCGAGCTTTGCGGCCGCAATGCATTCTTCATCCGTTGCATCGAGTTTTCCGTATCTGATATTATCCATCACAGTTCCTGTGAAGAGATTTGTTTCCTGCAATACCAGACCGAGAGAGCGTCTTAAATCAGATTTCCGGATTTTATTGATATTAATTCCGTCATATCTGATTTTACCGTCTGCAATATCATAAAATCTGTTGATCAGATTTGTGATTGTGGTCTTACCAGCACCAGTCGCACCGACAAAGGCGATTTTCTGTCCGGGTTTGGCATAGACAGAGACATCATGCAGAACGGTCTTGCCCTCTTCATAGGCGAAATCGACATCAATCATACGGACATCACCCCGTAAGGGCGTGTATGTTACAGTACCCTCGTTTTTATGCGGATGCTTCCAAGCCCACTGACCTGTATGCTTTTTAGTTTCTTTGACTTTGCCGTCCGGAGAGATTTCAGCATTGACGAGTTTTACATAGCCCTCATCAGTTTCAGGTTCTTCATCCATCATGCTGAAAATTCTTTCAGCACCGGCTAAGGCCATAACAACTGCATTGATCTGCTGGGCAACCTGATTGACATTGCCTGTGAACTGTTTTGTCATATTCAGGAAAGCGACTACGATACTGACATCAAGAACCGCTCCGGAAAAACTGTAATTTCTGACATGATTCAGCACCAGCACACCTCCGATGACAGCAACCAGTACATAGAGAATATTGCCGATATTCATAACAACAGGGCCTAATGTATTGGCATAGGCATTCGCATAATAACTGTCATGACAGAGCTGTTCATTGATTTCATCAAATTCTTCCTGACAGGTTTTCTCATGATTGAAGACTTTCACGACTTTCTGACCGTTCATGATTTCCTGAATATAGCCTTCGGCATCGCCGAGGGATTTCTGCTGACGAAGGAAGTATTTCGCACTGCCTCCGCCCATGCCTTTGGAAACCAGCATCATGGCGATGACACCTGCAATTGTAAGAAGCGTGAGCCAGAAGCTATAATACATCATGATGAAAAATACGGCGATCACGACAGTTCCGGCTCGTAACAGAGTCGGCAGACCCTGAGAAATCAGCTGTCTGAGAGCATCAATATCATTTGTATAATAACTCATAATATCGCCGTGTTTGTGAGTATCGAAATATCTGACGGGCAGATTCTGCATTTTCTTGAACATCGCCTGACGCATTTTATTCAGAAATCCCTGTGTGATGACTGCCATCAGCTGGGCATAGACTGTGATCGCTACAGTAGAAATTAAATACAGAACAATCAGGAACATCATCATAGGAAGAATCTGTTCACTTGCCTTGTTCCAGTCCCAACCGCTTTCGAGAGCTTCTACGATAATTTTAATGACTTTCTGGATATACATATCCGGAATCGAAGAAGCAATCGAAGAGAAAATAATGCATCCGATCGTAACCGGAACTAATTTCGGATAGAATTCAAACAGCATTTTCATCAGACGGGGGAATACGTTTTTATTGGGCTTTTTACTATAGACAGGTCTTGGCATTATTTCTCACCTCCGTTTGTCTGCTGTTCGTAGACTTCTCTGTAAATCTGATTTGTTTTCAATAATTTCTCATGCGTACCGACTGCACTGACAGAGCCGTTATCCAGAACAATAATCTGATCAGCTTCCTGTACGGAAGAGATTCTCTGAGCGATAATAATCTTAGTTGTTTCCGGAATGAATTCTTTGAAGCCCTGACGGATTAAAGCATCTGTTTTTGTATCGACTGCACTAGTAGAATCATCTAAGATTAAAATTTTAGGCTTTTTCAGCAAGGCTCTTGCGATACAGAGTCTTTGCTTCTGACCGCCGGAAACGTTTGTACCGCCCTGTTCGATATGCGTATCATAGCCGTCAGGGAACGTCTGAATAAATTCATCCGCCTGAGAGAGCCGGCAGGCTTCTTCGATTTCATCATCAGTTGCTTCGGGATTGCCCCATCTCAGATTATCTTTGATACTGCCGGAGAATAAAACATTTTTCTGGAGTACCATAGCAACGGCATCTCTCAGGACTTCAAGATCATAATTCCGGACATCCACACCGCCGACTTTGACAGAGCCTTCAGTTACATCATATAATCTGGGAATCAGTTGAACCAGTGTTGATTTACTCGAACCCGTACCGCCGATAATACCAATCGTCTGACCGGAATCAATATGCAGATTAATATCAGCCAATGCGAATTTCTTTGCCTGTGCGGAATATTTGAAATTCACATTCTCGAAATCAACAGAACCATCTGAAACCATTTCCAGAGCATGATCAGAATTTTCAAGAGTCGGTTCTTCTTCGAGTACTTCATAAATACGCTTTGCTGATTCTGCTGACATCGTAACCATGACATAAATCATAGACAAAAACATCAGAGACATCAGAATCTGAACACCATAAGTAATCATAGCCGAAATCTGACCAATATCAACAGAATGATCTACAATCGCCATTCTTGAACCGACCAGAAGAATAAATACCATATCGAAATACATACAGATCTGCATCAGAGGTGTATTCATAGCGATAATCTGTTCTGCCTTGGTGAAATCCTGCCGGATATCTTCGGCAGCCGTATCGAATTTTTTCTTCTCGTATTCCTCACGGGAGAAGCCTTTCACAACACGCATTGCACGGACATTTTCTTCAATAGATTCGTTGAGTTTATCATATTTCTTGAATACTCTCCGGAATGTCGGCATTGCATTCTTGCCGATCAGAAGCAGTCCGACCAGAAGCACCGGAATCACTACAACAAAAGCCATCGCTAATTTACCGCCCATGATAAAGGCCATAATCACAGAGAAAATAAACATCAGTGGACTTCTCAGCCCCATACGGATCATCATCATGAAAGCCATCTGTAAATTTGTAATATCCGTTGTCATTCTGGTGACAAGCGAAGAAGAAGAGAATTTATCAATATTCTCAAAAGAATATGTCTGTACTCTCTCGAACATGTCATGACGCAGATTCTTGGAGAGTCCCGTTGATGCCTTGGATGCCGTGAATCCGGCTGTTCCTCCGCAGATCATGGAGCAGATCGCCATAATCGTCAGGAGAATACCCGTTCTCAATACATCATTGATTGCCGCTTCCGACTGGATTTGATTGACTAAATTCGCTGTGAGAAACGGCAGAAATGTTTCTAACACTGCTTCGCCGAGCATGAAAAACATGGTCAGAATCGTAGTCGATTTGTATTCACGCAGACAGGCAAGCAGTCGTTTCAGGATATGCATTCACATCCGTCCTTTCTGAATTAAGATTTTGTCTGATTCTTGTCAGAACTGATTTTTCTTTTATGCATATTGCAGAAGCATTCATGCAGAGTTTTCAGAGCCTGATAAAATTCCTCACGTTCCTGAGACGGCATTTCATCAAAAAGATTCTGATAATATCCGGCTTTTTCGGTCAGAAAGTGAGTGACATAATCCCGTCCCTGCTGAGTGAGTTTCAGCCGGACGATTCTTCTGTCGTTCGGGTCTGAGATACGTTCAGCGAAATTGCATTCTGTCAGACGATCGACAGTTTTTGTGATCTGCTGTTTCGGACTGTGTGTAAAGCGGGCGAGTTCGCTCATAGTGAGGCTTTCGTTGTGTTCGATCAGAATCTGAATGCAGTAATACATTCCCAGACTGACACTGTCATCTAAGAGCGTTTTAAAAGGCTTATCAATCCAGTAATGCCACTGGGGCATAGTTCCGAGCAGAAGCTCCTGCAATTCGGAAGTTTTCATAGAATCACCTCTTTTCTGACAATAAAAATAATTCTCCTGAATGCATAGTCAACATAAAAGAATTGTCATAATAAGTTTACTATTTTTATGAAGATTTGTCAAGTACCGGAAGAAATTTTTTAAAAATTCGTGATTCTGCATAAAAAATCAAGGCTGAATGAGATCAGCCTTGTCTGATATTAATTAAATTTTGTTTCACAGCTGTCTTTTGGGATAACATGAAAAGGATAGCCGAATAATTTCGCATATTGTTCGGCATAAGAACCGGAACAGCCATAGATTTCGAGTTTGGTATCATAATGGAATGCATTATATCTGATTCCGGTGACAGAGGGTGGAATAGTAATTTTCTCCAGATTCAGGCAATAAGCAAAAGCATCATCGCCGATGATTTTCACACCGTCCTGAATTTCGACTTCTTTCAGTTCGTGAACGCCCTTGAACAGTGCAGGCTGAATCATGCCGTTAGAATTTTCCGCATGTCTGATGATGAGCTTTCTGAAATTCGGGCAGTTATCAAATACAGTATTGATAAATCTGTCTTTTTCGTCAAGCTGATTGATTTTTTTCAGAAAATGACAGATCTTTCTATTATCAACATAAGCAGAAGAATCAATGAATCCATGATCAGAAAGCGAATTCAGAAAACAACCTTCGAAAACTTCCAATGAATCATATACTGTAATCTGACTGAAATCACATCTGGAAAATACAGGACTATTTTTATATTCTGTCATTCCTGCATATCCGCCATGTCTTCCATACCGAACACCATGATAAACAATCCGTCTTATAGTATCTGGAAAAACAAGAGAAGATACTTTTTTTAGTTCGTAAATATTAGCGATACAATTAATACCAGAGGGCAGTTCAACATCTTCATCAATCTGATAATTTTTAGGATTGGAAAGACCCATCAGAACAGAATCTTTTATCTCTGTCTCAAGAAGACTGTAAGGATTGATTTCCATAATTTACACCGCCTCAGCCATAAATTTTAAGATTCCAGAACCGGATATTGTGCTAATACCTGAATATTTTTCTGAGTCAGAGTCTTGATGGCTGTATCGAGTTCCAGTTCGTTCAGAGCATTTTCCGTCAGGAAGATTGTTTCACCCTCATCAGTAGAGATCGTCTTTTCCTGAATCTGTCCGAAGACTTCATTCAGAACATCTACATCAGCGGAACTTGTCCGGAAATAGTACTTTGCTGAGAAAGAGGCGAAATTCTCGATAAAATCATGATCGTGAACATTTTCCCATGTCTGGGACGGAATTGTATGATCAAGCTGAAGTTCTTCGATCATATCGCCCAGTACAGCACTTGCAGTCGGGAATTTACCCGCACCACGGCCATAGAACATCGCCTTGCCGATGCCATCGCCGCGAACCATGACAGCATTATACACACCGTTGACTTGTGATAATAAATTATCTTCCTCGACAGCCATCGGCATAACAGCAGGCAGAATCTTACCGTTTTCGAGCTTCTGCACTCTTGCGATCAGTTTGATCGCATAGCCCAGCTGACCGCAGAATTTTGTATCTTTGAGTTCGACTTCACGAATGCCTTTTGTATAAACAGATTCCGGATAGACATGCTTGCCGAATGCCAAAGATGACAGAATGCAGATTTTCCGGCAGGCATCATAGCCCTCGACATCAGCAGTAGGGTCTTTTTCAGCATAGCCTTTTTCCTGAGCGAGTGACAGAGCCGCAGAGAAATCCATATTTTCTTTGATCATTTTATTTAAAATAAAATTAGTTGTACCGTTCAGAATACCGGCGATGGCAGAAAATTCATTTGCGGCGAGGCATTTATGCAGAGGCCGGATAATCGGAATCGCACCGCCGACACTTGCTTCAAAGAAGAAATTGCAATTATATTCCTTTGCTTTTTTGAGTAAAATATCGCCTTTGGCAGCGACTAATTCTTTATTGGAAGTTGCGACACTTTTTCCGGCTTCGAGGCAGGATTTGACGAAATCGAAAGCAGGATCAATACCGCCCATGCATTCAGCGACAACTGTGACATCAGGATCGTTCAGGATCACAGAAATATCTTTGACCAGCTTATCTGCATAAGGTCTGTCAGGGAAATCCCGAAGATCCAAGATATAGCCCATTTCGACTTTTTTACCACATCTTTTCCAGATCAGTTCTTTATTTTTCTCGAATAATTCCACTACACCGGAGCCGACAACACCACAGCCCAGTACTGCTAATTTTTCCATTTGTAAAATTTCCTCCTGTTGCATCTTGATTGTTATTCTCCTGACAGAATCTTGACATCGACAACGCCGTCCACCTGCATTAGATGTTCCTGTAACGAAACGGGCGAATACGAACCGTTTCCGAGCCGTATCGAGAATGTAACAGCGGCTACGCCGTCAATAGGGATATTCTGATTCACAGTCAGGATATTTGCTTCCAGATCATAAAGTGCCGAAAGAACACTGGAGAGCACACCGGCTTCGTCACGGAGTACAGCATGAAGATTCATGATTCTTTGAGTCAGCTTATCTTCGTAAGAGAAAACGCAGTCTTTATACTTATAATATGCACTTCTCGAGATTCCGACCCGTTTACAGGCCGCCGCCGAGCTTTTTTCTTCTTTATTGGCTAACAGCTTCTTGACTTCCAGTACTTTATTAATTACATCAGGCAGAACTGATGCATCTACTACAATCAGCTGATGTTCCACATCAAAGACCTCCCAAGTGTCAGATCGTCCGTGTACAAAAAACAATTGTACTTGCATCTTTAACTATAACATAGAATCAGGAATTTGTCAAGGGCTTTTCCTGATTATTTTCAGATTGTTAACTTGAAATAAAAATATAGTTGACAAACAGAAAATAATATGTTATAATATAGCTGTCATGCATGAAAAAATTCAGAAAAGAGGTTTTTTATTTATGTCACAAGCGACTGTTACTGCTCCGGCAAAGCCTGCATGGAGTGCGAAAGATTTAGCATTTACGGCGATGTTTGCGGCCTTGATTGCGGTCTGCTCATGGATTTCAATTCCGACTGCCGTACCGTTCACGCTCCAGACTTTTGCGATTTACTGTGCTCTGGAATGCTTAGGCGGTAAGAGAGGTTTTTATTCTGTACTGGTATATATTCTGCTCGGAGCGGTAGGTGTTCCGGTATTTGCAGGATTCTCGGGCGGTCTGGGTGTGATCTTAGGCACAACAGGGGGCTATATTTTAGGATTCTTAGCAAATGCGGCTGTATACTGGGCTTTTGAGAAATTCCCGAATCATGAAAAATTATGGATGCGGCTGACAGCTCTGATTCTCGGTACAGTAGTATGCTATGTATTCGGCACAGCATGGTTTATGTATGTCTATGCGAAACAGGCAGAAGCTGTCGATTTAGGTACGGCTCTGAGCTGGTGTGTGACTCCGTTCTTAGGCTCGAATGTTCTGAAATTAGCTCTTGCTGTGATCATTTCTGACAGATTAAGAAAATATGTCAAGTTTTGAGTTAAGACCGCATCACGGCTTATGTATTGCGTTTTTCGAGGGTAAAGGTTATAGCTCTGATTTTATTAAAAACATGAATAATAAAATCAATTATTTGAATTATCATAATCCGGAAATCAGACTTGTTCTGCATACAGATCAGATCTGTTCTGCCTGTCCGCATAATCAGAATCAAATCTGTGACAGCAATCAGAAAGTATTATGCTATGATAAAAATATTCTGCATCTTTGCGGACTGAAACAAAATCAGAAACTTCTCTGGAAAGAATTTCAGAATCTTGTATTTCTGCATATTCTGCATCAGGGAAGAATTTCTGATATTTGCAAAGACTGTCAGTGGCTGAATATCTGTTCTGAAAAAAGCAGAAGTTTCTTGACAATCCCTGTCAAATGTGATAAAATAGATTATAGCTATTTTATTACAGATCAGGGGTGACCGGCAATGATCGGGATTCAAAATGATGTATTAAAAAAATATATCGGCAGTGCGGAAAAAATTATCATTCCGGACGGCGTGAAAAAAATAGATACCTTTGCTTTCGGTCATGCAGAACATGAAGAAGATTTATGTCCGAATCTGAAAGAAATTATTCTGCCTGAAAGTGTTACGGAAATCAGAAAATTCGCATTTTATCAATGCAAAGCTCTGGTAAAAATCCATCTTCCGGAAAATCTGAAAATTATCGGCAGAGAAGCATTCCGGAAATGCATTCGATTAAGAGATATTGTCCTGCCCGAAGGACTCACAGAAATCCCTTACGGACTGTTTGAATCCTGTTACAGTCTGGGTGAAATTCATATTCCCGATAGTGTCATGAAAATTCGTGAAAAAGCATTCAGTTTCTGCGGACTGAAAAAAATTGAAATTCCCCCACAGGTTCAGAATATGCCGCCGGCTGTATTTGATGGCTATGCAAGTATCAGATATGTCAGCTATCAGAATATCAGTTTCGAGGCTGACAGAAGTCTGAGAAACTGCATTCAGCTGATTAATACTCATGATACAGAAAACTGCGGCTGGATTTCTGAACCGGAAAAAAATTATATCGCTTTTCAGCTTTATTGTCAGTATCCGGAAGATAAAAAATTAATCCGTTTTCTCAAACAGGATTTTTTTCATAAATTTAATCAGTTAATAGACAGAAAAGAAATTGATCTGATTTATAAAATCTTGGAATACGGTGTATTAGTAGATAAAGAAAGTATTGATGCCTGTCTGCATTATGCAATTGCTGTCAAAGCATCTGAAATCGTCCTTATGCTGACGGATTATAAATACCGTCATCTTGGCTATGAAGAAATTGAATCTGTCATCAGCCGGAAATTTGCATTGTAAATCAGGCAGGTGAATATTATGAGCGATTTTAAAATTGATCACAGAGGCGTTCTGATAAAATATAACGGCAGTGCAGAACATGTCATCGTTCCGGATGATGTGATCTATATCGGAAAATATGCCTTTGTCGGCTGTAATTTTATCCGGAGTGTCGAGCTTCCGGAAGAAGTTGTGCATATCTACGCCCGTGCATTCCTGAATTGTACCAAGCTGGAAAAAATTAATCTTCCTCCGTATCTTGCTGACATCGGAGAGGGAGCTTTCTGCGGATGCAGAAATTTAAAACAGATTCAATTTCCCAGAAGACTCGAAAAAATTGAAAATGAGGCGTTTCAGAATACCGGATTGGAAGAAATTACCATTCCGGATACATTGCAGGAAATCGGCGAAAGCGTATTTGCAGGCTGTTTTGATCTCAAAAAAATGACACTTTCAAAAAATATGAGATATATTCCGCATTCGTTCTTAGCTTATTGCGGAAATCTGACGGAACTCGTGATTCCGGAGGGAATAGAATCAATAGAGCCGGCGGCTTTTCTGCAATGCAAATCCCTGAAAGAAATTCATCTGCCGGACAGTATAAAATCTCTGTATAATTCAATTGCAGATGATCAGAATTCTTATGAATTTATTTATCGTAATATCAGATTTGATCATCATATTCCGGCCGTCAGAGATCTCAGACAGCAGATGAAAGTCAATCTCCAGACTTGTCTGAATGCAATTAATTATTATATATTTGACAGCAATTTCACAATAAATCCGGCTCTTGAGAAAATCCGCATTTTATTGCAGCTGGTTCAGAATACGCCTGATGATGAGAGAATTCTCAGATATTTCAGGAAAAATCTGACAGAAGATGTCAAGACTCTGATCAAAGAACATGAAATCGAAACCGTCCGGAAAGTAATAGAGGCCGGTATCATTCAGAAAGAAAATATTGATGATCTGATTCGCTATACAATTGATCAGAAATTATATGAACTGCAAGTCATGCTGATGAATTACAAGCGTGAGAAAATCGGCTTTGAACCAATTGAAGAAATCGCAAATAAATTATTGCTGGATTAAATTCAGAAGCTCTTCCGGATTTGAAATGATTTTCCCAGCTCCGTGCTGAATCAGAAAATCTCTGTCACGAAAGCCCCATTCCACGCTGATGCAGGGCATTCCGGAATTTTCAGCGGTCTGAATATCTACATCAGAATCCCCGATATAAATTGCCTGTTCCGGAGTCAGATGCAGAGCTTTCAGAATCGCCTGTACAGAATCCGGAGCAGGTTTTTTCCGGATTCCCTCACGTTCTCCGGCGACTGCATCGAACAGATCAGGAAAATAGTCTTTACAGAGAATCTGTACGGCATAATCTGCCTTATTGGAGACAACAGCCGTTCTGATTCCGGCAGAGCGGATTTTCTGCAATACTTCCGGAATATGATCATAAGGCTTTGTATGATCGGCACAGTGAATTTTATAATATTCTGTAAAATCCTGATGCACCTGACGGATCTGCATTTCATCCGTACCGGACGGCACAGCACGTTCGATCAGCTTCCGGATGCCGTTTCCGACAAACTGCCGGACTTCTTCAAGACTCCGTTCCGGAAATCCGGATTGTTTCAAAGCGTGATTCACACTCAGATATAAATCTTCGAGTGTATTTAAAATCGTCCCGTCCAGATCAAAAATTAATAGCTGATACTGCATAAAATTAATCCTCCTGTAATTCTTTGCCGGATTTCAGAGCAGGCGAAAAGCCTCTGAATGAGACTTCGCTGGTGAGTCTGCCGAGTTCTTCCATTGAGAACGGCAGATTGCCTTTGAGCCATTCCCGATAAATTTCGAGTGTTCCGGCTAGGGCGAACCGGCTGTATAAATGCATGACATCTTCATTGACGACTACTTTTTCACGATACATACTGCATATGCCTGCTGTCAGGGCTTCCTTGCTCTGTTCCCAGAACGAGTCATAATAATCCACAGAGGCGATATGCTTGAAAAATTCAAGATTTTCACTGATAATCTGATTCAATGCAGAATATAAACTCACTGTATTGAAAGTCTGATTAAAAAAATCCTGCTGATTCAGCACCGTCAGCAGACGGCTGATAAGCTGTTTGTTATAATCTCTCATGACATCATCTGTAGTATCATAATGCAGATAAAAAGTTTTTCTGTCAATATCTGCCCGTTTGGCGAGTTCAGTCACGGTCATTTTCATGCTTTTCTTTTCCATCAGCAAAGATAAATAGGCCTGCTGGATTGCAGAACGGGTTTTCTGTACTCTTCTGTCCATTGTTTTTGTACTCACTTTCGATCAAAATGGGGAATAATCATCATAATATTGCATATTGGCAATTGATTTATTCAGTCAATTATATTATAATACTCATATGGGGAAAAGTCAAGCGGTTTTCTGCAAACTGCATTATTCATGAGAAAGAGAAGGGAATGATTTTCTATGAAGCAGGGACTCACTGCAATCAGATCTGATGCGAAACTTACTACAAAACAAGAAGTTCTTGCGGCAATCTGTCAGAAAGCAAAACAACTGGAGCAATCCGGAAGAATTCATATGACAAAGCGTTACTGTCAGCACGGGGACTGTTCTGTATTTGAACACTGTGCCAATGTTGCCTATGTCAGCTGTATGCTGTTCCGGCAGATGCATATTGATGCCGATTTTGATGAATTAATCACAGGGGCACTTCTGCATGATTATTTCTTATATGACTGGCACAACAGACAGACTTGTCATCCGGCACATGCTGTCTATCATCCGACACTTGCACTGCATAATGCAAGGAAAGATTATAAACTGACTCAAAAAGAAGAAGATATTATTCTGCATCATATGTTTCCGCTGACCGTCCTGCCACCGAAAAGCCGTGAAGCATGGATGGTATGCCTTGCAGATAAACTCTGCGCCATGACGGAAACGTTCGGAAAGGTGTGGGTGCGACAATGACACTTGAATATTTATTTTTGAATTTCATGCTGTTCAGTTTTGCTGGCTGGTTATTTGAGACAACAATCTGTTCTTTATGGGAAAGCGGTCATTTCCTGAACAGAGGTTCTTTATTAGGCCCTTACTGCCCAGTATACGGAGGCGGAGCATGTTTCGGGATTCTGCTGGGATTATATATTGAAAATCCCGTAAAGCTGTTTTTCTTCTCGGCTGTTTTATGCATCGCTGTGGAATATACAGCCGCCTGTGTGCTGGAAAATATTTTCAGTATGAAATTATGGGATTATACCGGCATGGCCTTTCAGATTCAAGGCAGAGTCTGCCTGCTGGGCTTCCTGTTCTTCGGAACAGCCTGCACAACGATCAGTAAATTTATCGAACCGTCAATATTACTGATGTTCGATAGAACAAATCCCAGAATTCTGCGCTTTATTGCTGTCAGTCTTGCTATAATCATGGCTCTGGATATTGTGCTTTCTGCACTGGCATTCCGGAGAGCAAATAAAGTTCTCTACAGATTCTATATCCGCTGGCATGCTTCTCTGAATCGTGAATTCAGAAGCCTGTCCTATGCAGTACAGAGAAAATGTCCGGAATGGCTTCTGGATGATTTATCTGATATGCAGGAAGTAATTCTGGATAAAAACCGTACACTCTGTAGAAAACAGGAACAGCAGAAAGAAAATCTGATCGAAAATTTACAGAGATTCAGAAAATCCTGATCTGAAATCAAGAATCACAAAAACCGGAGAGTCATCTCCGGTTTTTGGCTTTGTGAAAAAATCATGTGAAAAATACTCAAAATCACTTGCTTTTTTTGTATAAATATGCTATAATAAAATACAGGATGAAAATTCCTTTGGAAACCGATTATGAATTCAAACAAGCCGCATAACTCTGAAACGAGGTGTAATCTTTATGAATGAAGAAAAATTCATGCTGGATACTGTTGTAAAAATTTCTCCTGCTCAGCAGGAACAGATTGTCAACGTCTTTCATGAATTTATAGAACTGGAACATTTATATACATCTGCTGCCGAACTGGTCAAGACTCAGCTGAATATCTATGATTCTGAATTCGGTGTCAGATTCAAGAGAAATCCGATTCACAGCATTGAAAGCCGTATCAAATCGCCTGAAAGCATTGTCGGTAAACTTCAGAAAAAAGGTCTGGAACTTTCTGCAAAATCTGCTCAGAAAAATCTGATGGACATCGCCGGAATCCGTGTGGTCTGCTATTATATTGATGATATTTATGCCATTGCTGAATTGCTGAATATGCAGAGAGAATATAAAATCGTCAAGATCAAGGATTATATCAAAAATCCCAAACCAAGCGGATACAGAAGTCTGCATGTGATTCTGATGGTACCTGTCTATCTGGCAACACAGAAAAAAGAAGTTCCTGTAGAAATCCAGATCAGGACGATTGCTATGGATTTCTGGGCAAGTCTGGAACACCAGCTTCATTATAAAACAAAATCTGTCGTCTCAGAATCGCTCAAGAAAGAATTACAGGACTGTGCTGAAATTATCGCTGAAACTGATCTCAGAATGCAGGATATTTACGATCAGATCAACGAACTGGATTAATGTCATGCTTCCGGAAAATCTTTTTTTCTCTGAATATGTTCAGAAATTCCAGATTGATCATGCATTTTTCTCTCTGTCATCGCATCTGAACCTAATCAGCATCAGTCCGGAAGAAAGTGCCGGAAATTCCTATATTCCGGAAATTGTAAAATATTTCAACAGTTTTTCGTAAAACTATTGCATTTTTTAAAAAAATCCTGTATAATGATAGTAATTGCTTTTGTAAGCAAAAAAATATTTTTTTTAAAAAGGAGAGTTATCCCCATGTACAAAGATCTGATTGATACTATCGGCTATGTTGAAAGCATTGACCCCGAAGTCGGTGCAGGTATGCAGAAAGAACTCGCTCGTCAGAGAAGAAATCTCGAACTGATCGCTAGCGAAAATATCGTTTCTCCGGCTGTCATGGCGGCTATGGGCAGTGTTCTGACTAATAAATATGCTGAGGGCTATCCGGCAAAACGTTATTACGGCGGCTGTGAATGCGTTGATATTGTAGAACAGATTGCAATCGACAGAGCCTGTAAGCTGTTCGGAGCAAAATTCGCTAATGTTCAGCCTCATTCCGGCGCACAGGCTAATACTGCTGTTTATGTCGCTGTGCTCCAGCCAGGTGATACGGTTCTCGGTATGAGTCTTGATGACGGCGGACATCTGACACACGGTTCACCAGTCAATATTTCCGGCAAATATTTCAATTTCGTCTCTTACGGCCTCGATGATGAAACAGAAACAATCAATTATGATACTGTTCAGAAACTCGCTGAAGAACATCATCCGAAACTGATCGTTGCCGGAGCTTCTGCTTATCCTAGAGCAATTGATTTCAAGAGATTATCTGAAATTGCAAAATCTGTCAATGCTTTATTAATGGTAGATATGGCACATATTGCCGGACTGGTTGCCGCCGGAGTTCATGAATCTCCTGTACCATATGCCGATATTACGACTACTACGACTCATAAGACTCTCAGAGGCCCGAGAGGTGGTCTGATTCTGACAAATGATGAAGCTCTTGCCAAGAAAATCAATTCTGC
>Ga0326511_10001086_pt1 | contig 23065 bp, 40 predicted proteins | sample 0_2496_0518_D_FD_203701 | JGI IMG/M metagenome (GOLD analysis project Ga0326511, IMG submission 203701) | Bovine rumen microbial communities from UC Davis, California, United States - 0_2496_0518 | ecosystem: Host-associated > Mammals > Digestive system > Stomach > Rumen | place: USA...
TGTTTAAACAATGCTTTACACAATATATTTATAGCAGTAGTAATAGTGATATTATTCATATCAACATTCTTTAATTCCTTCATAGTTAACTGTTTAATCTTAGCTTTACTAGTCACAGTACGAATAATTCCCTCTTCTTCTTTAGGGTAACTAATTTTAATATTAATTAACTTTTCATCACCAAGGATTATTAAATCCTCCAAGCTTACTTCATCAACTTCAATTACTGGTGTTTTTTTATCCATAAAAAATATTCACTCCTCTGAAAAAAAAATTTTAAAAAAAAATAAATGAGAATCTTAAATTTAATCAAGACTCTCACGTTCAACAGGATCCTTTTCATCACAAAGAGCATACCTGAATTTCAAATTACGAGTTGACTTTTCAGCAGGTTTCATCTCATAATCATTACCAGATACAACACAACCATGATAATTTTTCTGTATAACATAAGGTGGCTCCCCTTTGAATTTAATTAATTCAAAAACAGAAACCATAGCTGGATTGGATAACATATCTTTTAATTTATCCCTGAGAGCAACATAATCTGCCATACTATCCCAGGCAAGTTTATCCATTTCAATAGTACCACCAATAGTGTCACTTCCCTGTGTTACTACTTCATCAAAACAAGGAACTCCATCATCACTTATGTCTGGATTATCTTTAAATCCTGTTCCGCGCATAAGTGTTAATCCACCGTTACCGTTTTCATTGGCTCCAATTAATATATCAACTGTTTTAACCATTTTTTATCCCTCAACTTTAACACGAACTTCAACATTAATAGTTGTAAGCACATCATCAAATAACAATTCTTCAATAGTGATTTTAGCAGTTTTACGACCTTCTTTTTCAACAGTGTACTTAATATCTTTTAATAAGTCTAAGGTATCAACACACTCATATTTAACACGGTCTAATTCCTGAATGACTTGATTATATGTTTTTGGCCTGTTACGGTCTCCAAGGAAACGATGTAAACTCATTTCTTTGACAACATAATCCCTTACTCTGTTAATATATAAATCTAATCCGTTTGGTTGTTCACTATTAACTACCACATATTCACCAGCGTTACGGTCTTGACATTTCAAGATAGTGATTCCTGCACCGACTAATGTTTTACCATCATCACCAGTTTCAAAAGTTTGCTCAGGACTGACACCATTTACCCCAGAGACGATTTTATTAGTCATACTGTTACCGACTGGTAATGCTGCGATTAAACCTGCATAGTATGCTGCACTGTATAATAAATCACGACTGGTACCTCCAATAGTGAATGATTGGGTGAGTAAACCGTAGCAGTGGTCACCTGCAAGTCCTGCTAATGCGACATTAGCACTAGTATTTGCACCATTGATTGCTCCAAGGAATCCTGATGGGAATTTCATTTCTGCCACTTCATCTAATAATGCAGTGATTAATGGTAAGAAGTCAGCAGTTAAGTTATCTGCAACAAATAATATATCCCAATCTTCCCCTTTGATTTTACTTAATGCAGTTGTTAATTTAGCAGTAGTGATTGTTTTATCACGAGTATTATTACTCTCAGTGGTAATGTTTACACATAATATACTGGATGCTCCCCCGAATAATGGTGCTAAGCATTTACAACCATTATAATTAGCAGTGTCACTACCCATTGTAGTTAATGCATCACTTAATTTAGTGAACAATTGAGGACTGACCTCAGTAGTGTCGAATGCTCCAATTAAAGCAATTTTTTTAGCATATCCGTTTCTTTGACTAGGGTTTGGTGGTAAGTCTAATGTATATGATACATGTACTCCAGGTATCTCAGCAGTCATAATTTCACCTCACTATATTCTTTAACAATTTTTTTAAAGTTAGTAATATTATTAATTTTAAGATTATTACGTTCAATATAACTTTTTAATCCGGCTTTGAACATATCCGGACATTGTAACTCATTTAAAGCAACCTTTAAATCAAAATCACTTTTAATTTCTTTCTTAGCCATCTTATTTTAACTCCTTTTAATATAAGATATGGGTTAATTCAAAAGTACCCATAACACCCCATTTCTTATTAATGGGTTGATTCATTATACTACTACCCGTAATATAAGTTTCTTTCACAATATCCTCTAAACATTGGAATACGGGATTGGTAAAGAACTCTTGCATAATATAATCATGAATATCACATGCTAACATGTTAGTATGATTATTAGCTCCTTTCAGATAGAAGATTAATGCAGTATTGATACGGGTAGGTTTATGATCATCCAAATCAGTATCATATTCAACATCAGAAATATGAATATCACATACTGGTTTATTAGCAAATGTATTCAAAGTACTGTCATTATATCCATTATTAACCTTATTGAAGATTGTATGATTGTTATCATCAGTTAAACCTTCAAGATTAGTTTTTAACCATTCCTGTATCTGTGAACTGATTTTATAATCTGGGGTTAAACTCTCTGATATTTCCACAGTGTATTCAATGTCGGGGTTAATTGTAATTTCATCAGACATAATTCATCCTCACCCGTACATACTTATTATAGCTTCCAATCCTCCTTTGAAGAAATGATAACCACTCCATATGCTGTTTTCATCAACGTATTTAGTGTAATCATCTTGACTAAGGTAGCATCTGATTATACCAGTTTTACCTTGTATAGTATACTCTGAACGTATACTATCAGCTGTATGACCGGTTCTTTTATACTGTTGACTCTGTGGTAAACTCCGGTATTTAGGAGTGTAACTATTCATACCAGTATTCAAGGATAGTTTGGTTTGCTCTTCCAAATCTAACTGGATTTCCTTAACCTTTTCTTCAAATAATCCACTGTCTTGGATGTATAACTCAACAAAATCTTTTATCTCACCCATCTACGAACACCCCTACGACCTCTTTTCTGATTATAAGACCGTGCATGTGAATGTTTAACCATTTGATGATTATCATGTTCAGGATTATCCGGATTATCCAAATACCCCTCAATATACTCATCCATTAATGTTCTGGCCTCATTGCACCACACATTGCTTACTTCAGGTTTTTCATCACCATGGTAAAGACTGGTAACTATCTGACAGGCACTATAAAAACTAGCTATTGTATTTAATATTTCAACATCTTCGGATGGAATGGAAATATTGTTCTGTCTGAGTTTATGTTCAATCCATACTGTACTATTTTGAATAACTCTATCTAACATTTCCTCAGAGACTTCAGCACTAATATCTCCAAATAAGTTAGTTACATCGTCATGTGTACAATATGACATTTTAATCCAAACCTCCTTTAAGGATTTGCAGGAGTTTCTAATGCATCTAACCTTTCAGCAATAGTGCTTTCACTTTCATATTCACCAAGAGCATCTTCTAATGCTTTCACTCTTGCAGTTTCTTTACTAATAGCATGTTCTAGCGCTGCAATTTTCCTTAATAATCTACGATCAATATCCTCTTGACTTCCTTCAAGAGGAGAATATCCCTTAACCATTATTTTATTCCCTCCTTTTTAAAAGAAAAATAAAATTTAATTGTAAACAGGAAAAAAAATAATTATTCTCCTGTTACAATTAAGAAACCGTTACTGTCGCGCATGTTAAGATTAGCTTCAGCCCATACATAATGTTCTTCATTTTGAGGTCTTCTGTTAGATCTAACATCCGCATTAATAAATGCTTTAGGAATAGGTTCACCATCTTCAGTTTTATCAATTCCATTATCTGCTAATGCCTGAATCATACTGTATTCAGGGTCAGCATATTTTTGAATATTTGCACCCGGATTAAACCTATCAAAGATAGCGAAAACACCATCAGGCACTCTGTTAGATGAAATATAATTCCAATTGGAATCATATTTTTCAACACGTAAAGCCTGCTCAATATCTAATTTAGTTTTACGAGATACGATAGCAGTATTTGGAGCATATCCAGTTCTGTTATCTTTAGAATCATATCTCATTTCATCATCAAGAGTCAATTCATTATCAATAATATGTTCTGCAGTATCCCATTGTTCCAGTCCAACTGATGATTGTCTTCCTCCTTTAAGGATTGATTTTGCAAACTCTTCTTCATAGAAATCTGCAAATTGAACAACAGATGCATTATAAAAACTTAAAAGGTCGCTTTCATATGTGCCTTTTTGTTTACTACGAGTACTTACATTGTACATGTAACCGTTAGGTAAGGTTTGTCCACCTACGCTTTTTCCTTGTCCAAATTTAATTTCATTGAATGTAATACCATTATTGGTATACATTGGTTTTCCAACTTCCACATCCCCATGGATATAATTACTGAATAAACCAGTTTCATTTTGTTCCATTGGGAGTATGCTTAAGAATTTTAATGATTCATAAATTCTTTTTTGCATGTATAATTCAGCATTTTGAACTCTGTCATCAAATACTTCCGGTAATCCGTTAAATACCATTCTAATTATCCTCCTTATTTTTTTATTTAATACCAATATTGACTCTGTTTTCAGAATCTTGGTCTGATAATGCAATCATATTAGTTTCATTATTTGATTTTTCAAATGATTGGCCATCTGCACCATATTTAACATAATTTCCTACTTTAATGCCCTCGCCTGCTTTTGCAGTTACTGGGCGAATATCAGTGAATGCAGTTTCAACACCACAGAATCTTAGTACATTAGCAGATATTGCTTGAGCTTTAGTATAAGATTGTGTTGGGTCTTCTTTAGGTTCAGGTTTATCATGTGCGAAACCAATGATTGTTCCATTACTGCCAGTTGCTAATTCCACTAAAGGATATCCGTCTTCAGTAATTCCTACGATGGCTACTGCCTTTCCTTTTTTAATAGGATTTGCGTATACTGGAACCATCATATCTCCTTTCACACTTCCAGATTCTTGGATGCTTATTGCACCTTCAGTTGCTTTACATGGGAGAGTAATCCCATTAAACATGTATATATCGTCATTCATGTATTCATGCCTCCAAAAATTATTTTTTTAAATATTTTGTTATACGTTCTGCTACGCCGGTTGGCGCACTGAATCTTTTTTCTTCAGTTTGCACTATAGGTTGAGCATCACGATATAAATCTAAAAATGTCTCATTGTTAGTTAAACATAATTTAACAGCTGTATCTCTTTGTATAGGCAATATAACTCCTTTTTGAATATAGGCATCCACAGTTGCTTCTGCTCTTTCTTTTTCAAGAACTTCTAATTTTTTTAATACTTCTTTATACTCTTCGGATTGTTTGAGTTTCTCATCAACTTCATTGTTTAAGTCTCCGAGAGCTTTTTTGTTTTCTTCATCTTTTTGTTTTAGTTGTTCTTCGAGTTCTTTGATTCGCTCATCTTTCTCATTGATTTTAGATTCATAGTTGTCTTTAATTTTCTGGAATTTATCCAAAGGATTATCCTCTTGCCCATTTGTTTCTTGTGGTTTTGGGTTGGGATTTTGTTCCTGATGTTGATCATCAGGGTTTGGATTTGATTCATCATTTTTTTTACCCATGGGTAATTCACCTCATTATAATTATTAATAAAGTTTATAGCCTCCGCTAACACAGGTGTTAACATCATTGGATATAAAAATAAAAATGGTAGAAGCAGGATTTGAACCTGCGAAGACACTAAGTCAATGAGTCCTTAGCCCATCGTGTTTGACCACTTCACTATTCTACCACTTATTATTAAAAAAAAATAAAATAAAATAAAATTAAAAATTTTTTATAATTTAACAAACACAGCAGTATGTCTGCAATTACCATTCCAACATATTTTCCCATTATAACAAGTTAAAATTGTATGAAATGGGGGTACATCTACACAATAAGCATAATCATCATAATCAATAAGTTCATGAGTGCAGGAAGAATATCTAATATGCTTACTGTTTTTAATTCTAATGCACCATACATCATGATTTTGAATATATGCTCCATTATCATGTCTTGTTTCAGTTCCTTTTTCAGAATGTAATGAAATACTGCAATTCAAACCCATTAATATAAGAACATAACATAATCCATCTCTTAATCGTTTACTTGATGTAAAGATGGTTTTTTCATTACCTCTTTCATGCCCATCACCTTTAATGTAATTATCAATGAATACTTTTAATGAATCGATATTCAATTTGAATACATCATTTGGAATATACTTTTCATGAGATTTACCAAATTGTCTTAAATACTCTGTCCATTCAGGATGGTGGATAATTATACTATCATCAGTTACTGTAATATCATCGAATATTTGTTTAAAATGAGATATTATAATATCTCTATTTTCTTTAATCTCTTGAGATATTTTAAATGTATTTTTACTTCTAATGCTACCTTCTGACAAATACCATGCCATAACAAAAGCATAATCCTTATCATCAACACCATTGATTTTCGGTTTAATTCGCAACACAAAATTACTTTCACTTGTTAATTCATGAGGTTTACGGAATTGTGGTTCAAAATATCTTCCTTTAGCACCTCCATCTCTTCTTTGATGAATAAATATGTCATGATTATTAGTTACTCCCATATCAAACCATTTATTGTAAATCCTTGTCGCTTTCTTCTCATAATGTTTAATAGTTGCTATCGGATTAACAAAATGAGTTTCTTCAGTTTCAGGATTTAAGGTTAAAACTTTATCATTGATAGTTAGCTCTTCAACAGGTTTGAATCCTTGAGTAGTGAAAACTAATGTGCCTTTCAATAAACTGTTAGGATGCAATGGAGGAAGATTATTTGTGTCCTCTATAGGGTACATTACATAATCTTCTGGTGTACCATAGGTTTCAATACATTCCTCACATGTATGCTCATCAGTAAACCCGATAGCATACCAATGTGTAGCTCCACGTTCTTTATTGATGATTAAGTTACTTGCATTCAATGCCCTTTTAGCTTCAGTACGTGCAATCATACGATTTCTTACTTCAGCAGTCACTGACCTTTTAGCACCATTCACTCCTTTTATTAATGGTGGTGCTTTTATCATTTTCCCGAACTCTTGAGGTGATACACCTTTGCTGAATGCTTCGGCAGCTTGAGTTCGTAAATGTTCCTTGAAATCATCATTAACACTTTGCACTAACTTCATTGTATTGTTATGAATAGTGGCACGTGTCAGGTCTTCCTGTGCTTTACGATTAAAGCTTAACTGGTTTAAATCAACATCAATAATATTATTGATTTTAGCACTGTACTCCTCTACATCCATAACCTCATTTACAGTTAAGTATGTAAGGAATTCCTCAAGGGTTTGTGACCTGCTAAATTTCTGCTCCCATAAACGGTAGATTTTATTGAACTGTTGAGCATTCCATTGCTCATACTGTTTCAAGAGTTTGTTCTGTTTCTTGCTCATAAGTCATCAAATCATCAAGTAACTGTTGTGTATCATCAGTTTCATCAATACCGGTTTCTTGTTCAAATTCTACTGGTTCCAGTTCATTATTCACATACTCCACACCAGCTTCAGATTTAAACAGTAATGATAATGCTTCATGAATGGCACTATTCTCAGTATCAATTACACCATTCTGCATTAATGGAGTAAGAATATTGAATAATTTACTCATATCCCCAGATGTGAATTTATCAAAACTAAAAATTGGTGCTTTACGACCAGGACCAAAGTTTAATTCAGTTATCCAATTTAATTTCTGTTGGATGGTATTTGCTATTTCTTCGAGTATTCCATCGAATACTAATTGACCGAATTCTAACTGGGTTTGGCTTTGTGCATAGGTTCCAGTTTGACTATTATCTCCCATTAATAAGTTACCAATGAACATACGGCGGAATATTTGATTATCTTTATACTGTAATGCGTTGAAGAATATTTCACCATTATGTGAACTTTCAAGTATTCCGACGTCCTCAGTTGTTGCACAGGTTAAACCCATTGTACCATCAGCTACATCCTCAAAAGCATCCAACATTTCATCACGTGATACTGGGTCATCAGTTTTACCATACATTGTGGGATTACCGTTACGTTCAGCGAAAGTCATTAACCAATCCATCAAGTTTTCCTTGTCTTCAACTAATGGTAGGAAGTCATATAATAATCCTCTTCCTTCTTTTTCATCATACAATGAACCAAAACTATATATTAAACATTTATACTCAGGAATATCAATTGCATATTTATCCACTGTCTGACGAATACTAACTAATTCACCAGTAACATCATCATAATTAAATGGATCTTCCTGCAAGGTTTTAATATGCACAGGTACAATATCTGTGATAATTAATTTACCATCATCATTAACATCAAATATTAATTCATGAACATTAAATCCCCACATTATTGCAGAAGTCATTTGTTTAACTAGAGTATTGATGTCAATCTTCATGTTATCCAACATATCTTTGATGAAATCATAAACTTCAGAATCTTCTTCAGTATTGGTTAATACCCATTTTTTACTTGATAATAAATATTTAAGAATATCAAAACCAGTGGCTACTTGGGTATCACGGAGTATGCTTAAACCAGTTTTATATGAGATTGATTTTTCATTATCATCACGGTTAAATAAGCTAACATATCCTTTTAATTTCTTAGATATGGTTCCAACCGTACTGTTTTTACTTGCACGTTTTAATAATGTATTACCAATATCTTTTATTATGCTCATAATTTATCGCATCCTTTTACGTTTTCTTTTGTTTGCAGTTTTAACTTGATTACCACCCTGTGACTGTAACTCCAAAATAGCATAAGATAATGCATCAATTAAATCATCATGTTTTGCAAGAGGGAATCCTTTTAATTGACCTATTAATAATTCACGTTGATTATCATTTAATACAAAGCGTATTTTTCCTTGCATTAATGCTTGTTTTAATCCTTGTGCACGATCTACTTTTGACCCTATGGGTTCGGATTGTTTGGTCATGTATCCTGTGAAATGTTTTTTATACTGATTATACAATTCTTTAGCTGCTCCACCTTTAGTTCCAGTTTCTATTAATATTCGAACATTTGGAGTGTCCTGCCTAGCAGTTCTCAGTAGAACATTCAACAGATCATCTCCGTATCGTTTCATGTTCACATCAGTTACGTAATAAGTATCATCACTTAATCTATACATTTTACAGGATGCAGTGTAATCATTATTTTTTCCAGGTTCCTCATCACTATAAGCTAAATCCCATGACCTGACTTTACCTGTGATTAAAGGGTTGTTGTAGTCAAAATCTTCTTCAAATATTAACCAATCTAAGTTAAAGAAGTCTCCGGTTTCGTCTAATGGTTGGCCTTGGTATTGTGCTTCAAATATCCGGTCCCCGATTTCATCTCTACGGTCTTCAAAATATTCTGGTGTGTATTTGTTAGGCCATATGCATGAGCCATCTTCTTTTAGTGCTTTTAAGTGTATGAACCTGTATTTTTCAGGATGATTATTTTGTAATCTACCAATAATGTCTTGTGTATGCCATCGTGTCCCGAGGACAAATAATTTGCTATGCGGTTCGATACGCGGAATTATAATTTCCTTAAACCATTCATAAAGATCATCCATTAATTTTTGAGTGGTGTCTTTGAAACCTTTGATTAAATCATCACATATGCATATGTCTACATCAGTACCAGTGATTGTTCCTCCAGTTCCAACTAAGCTTATTGTTCCTAATGATTCTCCTTTACCGTTTTTGAAACTGAATAATGTTTTGGAATGTTCTGCATCAGATAAGTAAATATCACGTGAAGCTAATAAATCTTCATTATCAATAAATAATTGTCTTAAACGATTACCAAACCGACTAGCTAATTTATCATTATAATTAACAATAAGGATGTTATATTCTGGATTCATTAAAATTAACCAGAATGGAAATGATAATGTTATTGTTGATGATTTTGCAGTACGCGGTGGTTGAATCACACATAACCTGTCTTCAGCATCATCATCTAATACTGTATCCATTAGTTCATCAGATAACTCTTTAACATGCTTAGCAGGAATACTATTCTTAACGGTTAATGAGGAATAAATATCATAAATAGTTAAATCTTCAATAGTTTCAATATCTTCAGCCACTATCGAGGTCATTTAACTCACGCCGTTTCTTTTTAACACGCTCTAACAAATTAACAGTAACATCTTTATTAACATTAACTTCAACACTAGAATCTTGCTTTAAAATATTAGTCTTAGCATTCACAGCACTAATACCTTGCTGACGCATCTTCAATTTCAAACCTTCAACCTTGACCTGGTCACATTCAGGATCAGCAACTAAACGTTCCAAATCAATATGAGTATTAAATGAATCTTCAATAATTTCATCTAATTTTTCTAAATCTGAAGAAACTTTTTTCACTCTTGCTTCATGTTTAGCTCTGCAAGTTTTACCATCATTAATAATCTTAGCTTTCTGACTCTTCTTTTTAGAGTAGTCAATAGCTGCATCACGAATAACATTCATTCGTGTTTTTTTATGATTAGATAAAGTCACATGAGATATTTTTAACCCATATTCTTCTTCGAGGTATTGTGAGATGAATCTTGCGGAGTTATTTTCATCAGATAATAAGTCTTCAATTTCTTCTTGGTGTCCGCTTAGTTCAACTGCGTTTTTTCTTTTTCGAGACATACTTTATCATCATCCAAAAAAAAAGAGATAGGGGTTTATTTTTTGTTAAGGTTAACAACTGTTAATGTTAATACTATGTTAAGCTTAACAAAGATTAACAGTTTACATAAAAAATAATTATTTTTCTAAATTTTCCATTGCTTCCAATATTTTTTCTTCAGCAATTTCAATCGCTCTTTCTTCAATATGTTCATTGATAGTGTTTAATTCTTCTTTTTTCTTTTTATCTTTCCAGATATCAATTAATGTAACAGAGCATACTGCAAGCAATATCATTATTATTCCAATCACGATACTTATCTCATTTGACGTACCGAAAATCGGATGTTCGGTTATACCATTAAATAACAAAACCACGCCTGTTGCTATGAGGCTACTTGAAATTGTTGTTTTTAAAAATCCTGTTACCCATACCGTTTTTCGGTATGGGATTTTTTCAGTTAAACTTTGAGTAGTCATTCTTAATCAGTGTATTTTTTCTTCAATGATTTTTTCAGCAGTCCGTACTCTTTTATCTTCGGTACTTTGTGTGTAAATATATGTTGCTATTGTTACTATTATTCCTGCGAGAAATGCATATTCTGCAGGTAATAATTCTGCTATTTTGTCTTTTCCGGCATACATTATGAATAATGCTATGAAGGATATTGCGGTTGCTATTTTTGATTTGTATTTATAAGATTTTACCATGATTTTTTTCCTCCTAAAAAAAATATATATATTAAATTAGTAAATTTATAATCGTAGTCCGTAGGGCAAGTGTATTTTTCTTCCTGCTACGTACTGTATGCTTGCTGATGTGACGAGTCCGCACGTTGTGCAGTATGCTTCGTCTTCGTCTTCGGAAGAGTATTTTATAGGTGCTCCGCATTCGGGGCATTTGTTTAGAGATTGATGATTAATGAAGCTGTTTATGTAGTATTTGCGTGGGTTTAACCATTTTTTAGTAGCTTCTTTTTTCATTTTCTCTATTTTTTTCTTCCTTATATTATAGTGGGACTTACAAATCTGGTTTGTGTGTCTGGGAAATGGTTTCATTTTAAAGTTCCATTGTATAATAAATTATGATCAACATTTTTAGGTTCTCTAGGTAATATTGCAGTGTGTGAAATATAAAATAAAATTATGTTCCAGTGGATTATTTCATAAATATTTGGGAAAGATATTTGTTTATCTAAATTAAGGATTAATGTGCGTATTGTTTTTTGACCTTCGACCGTGTTTATTAAGTTTTGTTTGATTTCCAGTCCTTTTACATAAAAAATAAAAGACAATATAATTTCTTCGTTACTTGCTTTATTATGTAATTCTTTAAAATTTTTGAATAATTTTATTAATTCTTTCACATGATTTTTTTGATATTGAGCAAATGGGAATTGTAATTCATTAAACATTGTATCTGCAAGGTCCAGTTTAAGGTTTAATCGTTTTTCTTGTTTTACACGTGCCTCATATTCTTTACTCCTGCATTCTCCTTTAACATATCCTTGATTATATTTCTGTAATTTGTCTTTAATTGAATTCATTTTAACATCCTCATTTTTTGCTAACTTTGTTTCTCATTCGCCTACTGCTTCCATGATTTTATCTGCTAGTGCTTCACCTATTCCAGGTACTTTTATTAAATCATCATATGTCAATCTACATACATCCATAAATGTTTTTAATCCAAGGAAATTAACTATACTTTTTGCTCTTTCAGCATTAATTTCATCTACGCAGAATGCGAGGACGTTGAATGCTTTATTTACACTTTTAGTGTCAAATCCTTTACATAATGTTTTATTGTCCAGGCATTTTTCAGCAGATTTCATCATTAGTTCAAAGGTATCATCTAATGTTCCTGTGCCTCTGATGATTTTTGTGTAAGTATTCAATCTTGCTATTGCACCAGTTATGTGCTTATGGTCCAAACCATTATGTTGAAACGCTTCTTTATAGTCACGATTGGTACCATGTAATACCACAAAATGATATGAATACTCTTCGATTTGCGATATTGATTCATTAAATAAACGATTGTCTGTTATACTACTCATAAAATCGCTCCAAGTCTTGAACTCAAATACTACTTCATTATTAATCAGATAATCTCCTGTTTGTAATTTTTCAGTATTTACTGTATAACCCTGCTTTGCAAAGTATTCTGTAGCTTGTTTTATTCTTGCAGTTTCCCGAGTATCTATGATTATTTCTTTCATATTTTTACCTCTTTTTTGAACTCGTCCAAGTCATTTTGAATTACAGATAAGTTTTTTTGTAGTTGGGTTACTTTTTGGATTATGTTGTCTAGTGTTTGTTCTGTTTGATGTGATTGGATGATTTTTTCGTAGTTATTTAAGTGGGAGTTTAGTTGTTCTGCGGATTTACGGTTGTTGAATGTGTATGTTCCGAATTGGCTTTGGACTAGCCATGTTTTGTTTTTTTGGGTTATTGTACTCATTTTATCACTCCGAATCCTACTAAAAAGATCAGTATTATTGCAATGTTGAATATTATAAAATCTAATAATTTTTCACCATCTAATTTCATTTTAAAAACTCCTTTATTCTTTCAAATTCATTTGTATTCATTTTTAATACTTGACTTGGGGTTAATGGAAATATGTTGAATTTTATTCGCCATAATAATTTTTTAAGATTGTTTAATTTCATTTTCTAGTTTCTCCAACATTTTATGTAGTAAACACCATTTTTCATAACTTATTCTAAGAGGTAACTTTAAGGTTTCTTCTAGAAATATTCTAAAATATTCTCTTCTCATTTTTTCTTGATGATTTAGATATTCTTTTGCTAGTACTGTGGATTGATCAGTCATTCATAACACCTTTTATATTTATACCCGCCAATGGTGATAATATCCCGATTATTTTTACTAATGCTTATGAGTTCAGATTTTAAGTATACTATCATATTTTGCATTTTAACTTTGTCTTTTGGTACATGATTATCCCATATTTCGCATTCTAATTCGGATAATACTTTCATAATATCTGACATGAAGAATGAGGAGGTTATTGATTCGTTTTTTAAGTCTGCTTTTTCATTTATTTCAGTTTCGCTATGTAGTTTCGCTTTGGTATCAACACCAAAATTACCTGTTTGTTTAGTCATTTTCCACATCACCCCATGTTCCCCATTCTCGTTGTAATTGCTCTTCATCTTTTTTCATCTGTTCTACCATGTCTGTTAAGGATTCCCAATCTTGCTTTTCCATTAAAGTCCATAGATGATTTAATTGTTTGTATTGGCGATTGTTTCTTTGTCTTAACTGCTCATTCTCATCATTAAGTTTGTTTAAAAACTCCCATAACTCATAGAAATCTAATTTATCTGAATAATCGATTGTAGATAACTCTCCTTTCGTATCAATCAACTGTCCGATGTCAATATCATTTATAAACCGTTTTTCAGTCATTCAGCCAACTCCTTTTTTAATCTTTTTAAAACACCGATAATTACTTCTTGTCTGTTTGCATATAATGGGGCTTTTTCTTTAAGATAATAATTTAACAATTCGTTTTCTTCCTTGATTTCATCAGTTAATAACTCTGATACTTTATTTCTGAATTGTTTTAACTCTTCATTCTCTTTTTCCAGTTCTCTGCGACTGTATAATTTATGTTCTCGGCATTCTTTTAACTTGAATTTTAACCATTCATTTTCTTTTTCATAATGATTCAACATCCTTACAATATTACCATGGTCGGCAACTGAACATAAAGCAAAATAATGTCCATTAACCTCAATCTGCCTCTTATTCAGATTATATGAATACTTTTTAGTCATTCCACATCACCATCTACTTGTTCGTAGGTCATTTCAAAGACATCAGGTTTGCAGGGATACAATTCACCTTTTACACCTTTAATAATCCAATCTCCTTTGTTTGCTTTCATTGTGCCTTCTAATGTTTCTATTTCCAATTCTTCATCAGTTTGATATGCCTCAATTGTAACTGGAATTTTCACATATTTTTCAAATTTATCTTCTTTTATTTCTTTACTAATTTTCCTTTCAGTCATTCCTATCATCACCTAAATAAGTCTTTTATAAATCCCTTTAATCCTTTTGATTTTGGTTTAAAATGTTCACATACTTTTAAATGGTCATAAGCAGTTTTTTGTGTGTATCCACTTAATGTGCATCGTTCAACACTATGATATGTATCTCCATCAAGTCTATGATAATCACATTCCCAACAACATTTAGTCATTCCACATCACCACACAAGAGTTTTATAATTTTTATCATTCACTTTTACAACGAATACTCTTTTTCCACCCATCTTTGAGTGTTTATTCTTTTTTGTATACCTAATTTTATTTACTTCAACAGTAACATTCCCTAAATCAAAATCAACATCTCTATCATTCATTAATTCTTTTTTGGTTTGAAATAACCAGTTTTCAAAGTCTGAAAATGTTAATTGTTTTTCAGTCATTCTAATTCAACTCCTAATTCTTCAGCCAATTCAATTAACACTTCAATCTTTTTTTCAACACCATAAACAGTAAATGGATCCAACCCTCTGCTCAGTATACTATACTGGTGATTGATTTGATTTTGTATTTTACTTGTTACAAATTTGACATATGTTTCACAGTTCATACTTTTGTCTCTACTGTAATTATTGGTAAAATTTCACCATCATTAACAATAAACCTTGACCGGTGCTTCGGCCTAGGTAAATCCTTTTTCATCAAATCAGCTACACGTATATAATAATCAAATGGATTAACTATCATATTACTTACTCCTTTCTTTCAGATAACTACGAACCCATATACAACATAAAAGAATGAATAGGGTTATGTAGATTAACATAAACCAATCATTCATTTACTATGCACTCCACATATGCTAGTGCAAATTTCATCAAATAAACAACAATGTCCATACTGGTCACACCATCTGCAAACACTCATTGTTTCACCTCATTGATAGTGTTCTTGGTATTAATTAAACTCTTCAGGAAGCTAATGCGGCGTTTACAATAATCAATATTGAATTCTAATTCTTTAATCTCATAGTATTCTTCTGATAATTCTTCTTTAACATGTTGTTTACGAATATTATCATTATTTTTACCATATAATGCTTTAAAATCAGTACCTTTTATGATTTCTTCACTTAAACCGCGATAGGTTTCTTTTTTATCGAATAACATTCTTTCTTTATTGGATAATTCAGTGACAAGACTGGACCATTCAGTGATATTATCCATTATAGGGTCATTAATACTGTCATCAACTTTTAATGCTTCATCAATTTTTTTTATTTCATCATTGAAATCTAATGGTATTAATTCACTTATGCTAACAGTTACATGACTGTTATTACTTTGTACTGATTCACCTAGATTGTCGAATGCTTTTAAGCCGTGTAATGATACTAGTAAATGTCTGGTATCATTTAATAATTTTGTATTACTCATTAAATCTCCTCCTTATTGCTTTTAAATCCTATTTTTACACGAGTCATAAACTCATTAATACTAGTTAACTCCACAAACAATTCACTATCCTGCTCAAGATAGTGTAATGCATCAGTATTCACTTTACATGTTGGAATTTCCAATGTGACAAGTGAGCTACTTTTTACTAATTCTTCTAAACATTCATTTCTTACTTCATCAATCATTATATTCACCAACTGCTTCACGTATATGTGATGGACTTAATTTCTTAATCATCCATAAATCTCCTTTTTTAAATCTTTAATTCCTCTGTTGCTTTAATTGTCATCTTCAATACTCCTTAAACATACGGTTAATCTCATTCTTTCATGTGTTTTCAAACAACATCCGTCTAATTCAACATAAGCAACATCATTACCAGTTTCTATGCGACGTTCTAATAACAAATCAGAAACATCATTCCAACTCATTTTCAACAAATCAGTATCTAACATGATTTTCAACTCCAGTTATCCATTCATTAACAAATCATCACAATATTCTTTTGTGAATATTCCTACCCATTCTTTATTTTCTTCAAGAATAGGTTCGCCTTTCTCATCATATTCATCCTCAAAAGTATAAGAATAATCTACTGCACCAATATTTTCAGTATCTGGGAAATCCTCTTCATATTCACTTCCCATTGCAATTATCTTTACAGGTTTATCTTTTGGGAATTTACTTAACTTTTCGATTAACTCTCCGCAAGTCATTTGATTACTCATTTTATTTACCTCCATTAACCCGTATTGGTCTTGGAACTGGCCTAGGTTTCACCATTCTTTTAATTGCTTCAAGGAAATACTCATTAAACAAATAATTATACTCCTTTATCAAACGGTCAAAATCACTATCCAATATATACATAATGCAATGATCATCCATATCCCGAATGCCTCTGCCGTATGCTTGCATTAATGGCATAATAGTTTGATAAGCATACCACACTTTATCGTAATGCTTACGAATATTAACCTGTGTTGAAGCTAAACTTGGAAATGGCATTTTGAATAATATCTGATAACGGCATTTATCTCCCTTGAAATCAACTCCATCTTTAAGACCCGCTCCGACAAGAATAATTGGTTTATCACTGGATTCAAAGTTACGGATAGTTTCTTCACGTGTACTGCCCTGTGCAACCCAAACAAGTTTACTATCTAAACTTTTTTTAATCCACCATGCTTGTTGATTACTTGATGTATGTATAACTCCTTTTTCAAAGGAATGTTTACTAATGATTTCACGAATCTTATCCAAGACCCTATTATCCTTCCAGTTAGGCACATGGTTTTGATTAAAACCACTCATGCTTTTAACATACGCCTTGATAATTGGTCGATGCTCCACGGGAAATGGTGATTTCTCATAAATATAATAAGTTTCCAACGGATCAATACCAACCCATTTACAAAACTTATCCTTATTTCCAAGAGTGCCGGTTAAAAATAATCTAATATTTCCAAACTGTAATAATGATTCACTGTAATCTTTAATTGTTAATGGTTTGAATTCAGCTTTTAAACCTTTTTTAGAATAAGGGTCATCAAGTATTTCTTTTTTAGTTGGTAATTCAATTATCCATTTTTCATTACTTAAACATTCAATTAATTTACAGTATTTATCTATTTGTTTAGTTAATGATTTGATTTCTTTACTATTGATTTCAGAATCATTACTCTGACTGGTTTCCATAGTGGAATATTTTTTATCAGAAACTTTCATTAATTGTTTTTCTAATTTATCATTTGCATAATTCAATAATACATTACATACTTTAATCCAATAATCACTGGATTTAACCTCTTTTAAAGTCTTACCCTCAGTTATCCCCCAGAATATATCATAACCATACTTTTTAAGAATAGTTTTACGATTTAAAGTTTCACTAACCAAATCCATTACTTTTTTCTCAAAATTATGAGTTTCATCTAATATTAATAAATCTCTTGGCTGGAATAATTTAGCATAATTACCTGCATAAAAAAGATAATCATAATTACTAATTACACATGGTTTACGTTGTGCTTTTCTTAATGCTGTTAAATATGGACAATTAAAACATTTTTTTAATTTTAAATCAGCAATTATATTTTCATGAAATCCCTCAGGGATATTATCATATATTTCAAATGTGGATTGAGCATTTATGATTTGATATTTAATAACTAAATTATTTGCTGCTTCATCTTCCTCACATAAACACTCATTGCAGGTTCTTTTTTTACCATTATCTAAAGGTAAAATATAATCCAATTTGCAAGGATAATTAGATCTTCCTTTAATTTCTGTAAGCATACTTTTAAAATCATCCAAGTATTGTCCCTGTAATTGGTTAGTCATTGTAACAATATAGGATTTATCCACCATCTTTGCTATGGTAGTGGCTATTCCACTTTTACCTATACCAGTTCCAGCTTCAAGGATAATGTTTTTAAATCCCATGTCCATTGCTTCCTGTATCTCATCAATGATGCGTTTCTGCTCTGAACGTGGAGTGTGTTTGCCATGGTAACTCCAGTATTTTTCATTTTTCCAAGTAGCCATATGCTTTCATCTCCTTTTTAATTATATTTATTCTAAAATCTTTTAATTTCTTTAAATCTTTATTTAAATATTTTATTCTATTTCTTGTTGTGTTATAATCAGTTGAATTGCGAGTGCCTTCATTTTTAATAAAGTTTAAGTCATTTATTCTTTGTTGTAATTCAGTTTCTAATTCATGAATGTTATTGTCAAGTCTTATTCTGTTAGGATTGAATATGCAGTAGCGAGGATGTGTGCAGCAACTGTGTTTATCATTCCCTGGTGAATAATAACAGGTGTTTAATTCAGATGTTTTCAAATTCATAATAAACTCTGTTTAATTTATCATAACGTGGTTTAATTTTACCTTCTTTAATCAAAGCTTTTAATTCTTTCATACTGAGAATTAAAAGATTCTCCTTTCTAAAATCAAACTGATTATTATTTTTATGAATGCATATTTGATTAGAAGTAGTCTTCATAATAAATCTATATAAACTCACTCCATTTTTTGACATTACTCTTTTTTTAAAGCGATGATCATTTTGGATGTAAAGTTTTAACTCTTTGATTTTTGAGTAGTCTTCATCATCTATTATAATAATATATTCTTTGTTTTTGTGCGAGATTGTTAGTTCCATTAATATTACCTCCATTATTTTTTTGTTACTTTGTTACTTTGTTACTTGATAGTTTAGTGTTACTTTGTTACTTTGTTACTTCAAGGGTACAACAATATTTCACCACTCGGGGGAGCCTCTCTCCCCAGCGAGGTAACAAAAAAATAACTCAACGGAACCACCCTCAAATCAACAAACAAAGCACTGAGAATGCCCCAATCTGTTACTTTTAATATCAGGTAACAAAAGTAACAGTCAGGTAACATTCTCTAAATCACATCCTCAAACTCAACATTCGGGTATAAAAACTCCATAAACTCATCAAATCTAATCTTAATAACTTTCATTGTAGACTTACCAAAACGAGTATTTTTATACTCCCATCCTAATAATTCACCAATACTCTTTAAATCACTACAGAAATCCAAACGCTCACCTAAAGCTTTACGTAAACCCTGTGTCAAACAAATATACTTATGGCCACTACGACCACTTGTGAATGGAATTGCCCATGTCAACATACGATTATTAACAATACTCCAATTCAGATCAGTGAAATCCTCACTAGTAGTAACATCATCAATATCTAAAGTGGATTGTGTTCTATTACCGTAAGTATCATAAGTGTTTACTTTCTTACGAGCATTATTGAATTCACTTACAAAGAAGTTCCGAATATCCTCACGCTGACTATCATCTAAATCACCAATGCTTTCAGATTCCTCCCATAATGTTAACCATTCAGGAACATCAACACCCATATACTTATAGAAACGAGCAATAATTTTATCAGCTGTTTCTTTCCAATCATCCAATAGAAGGCCCGGTTCAGCAATTATTTCACTAGCTGCAAACTGCCCCAGATATTTCAAGTTTTGCAGTGGTGAGATATGAGGTGATTTAACATGGAATTTATTCTCAAATTCCTTTTTCTCAAACTCACTTTTACGTTGATTGTAACTGAAACTAATCACATGCAACCTATTAATAATAGCGTCATCTTCAGGCACATACATATTAGCAGTGAATAATATAGGTGCAAATGCAGGTATGCCTCCGTAAGATGCACCCATGTATTTACTCCTTGCAAGAGTGGATTCAACACATACTTTAATCATCTCTTTAGTTGATTTACGGTTGAAAACACTAGCAGGTTCATTCACTAATATTGGGTCACATGATTTACTAACTTTAACACCCAGACGTGCAACAGTATCCACACTAGTTCCACCAATATCATTTTCATCAGTATTCGGAATCGTATGAATAAATAAACCAATACGACCCAGAGTAGTTTTACCAGCTTTACTAGTTCCTTTCAAATATAACCAGGGCATATTATCCCCCGCTTGTTTTTTAGCATAAGAAAATTCTGACATTAAACACCATTTTAGGACTGTGGCCAATGTGCTTAAATGCTCCTCATAATATCGGGATAATTCATGTAACCATTTAGCACATTTGGCTAACTCTTCCTGTGAAGGTACAGTAACAACTTTTTTCACAGGAGTAATCTTATCATTAGTTGGATCATAATAAAAACCAGGATTATCAATATCAGTTTTGATAATTGCATTCCCGGATTCAATTAAAGTGTTAATTACACAGGATAATCCTCCTTCAACAAGACGAGGATTGTGACTGAAACCAGCATTCACAATATATGTGCTTATTTCAGGTATGGTGGCACCAGTATTTTCACCTGCTGTTATGAAATTACGTGATGATACATTACTCGTCCATACGATTTTAAAACTTCGTGGTTGTTCCAGCAATGGACTATCATAAACGATTAATTTTTCAGGCACAGCTTCGATTAATGGTGTGAATTTACTGTCTTTTTCACCTTTACGATTAACATAACTGGTTTCTTTAAAGATTTTTTTCATTTTATAATTAATGACAATATTGACGTTGTCATCTAGTTCACCAGTTAATGTTCCGTTCCGTCTGCGGGGTTCAATTACATCTTCCAGTTTTTTGAATTCTTCCTTTGTTAAGTAATTCTGTAAATTGGTTTTTGCAGATAAGCAGACAATACCTTCATAGATATTGTCCACTTCATCTTGCAATCGGTTTATATTGGTGATTGTACTGATTATAACACAAGTCGATTCTTTATTCACGTAATTATCATATAACCATTGTGCAATATATGGTAGTATATGATTTGTGAATTGTTTTTCATTATATGGGAAGTTGCTTAAAGTATCAATGATTAATTCGATACGTTTTTCACTTAAACCCCTATATGATTCATCATTACTTGCATTATTCAACATCTATGTTTACTCCAGTAATTCCTTTGCTTTTTGATATTCACTGTCAGTTATTCTGTTCATATCCAACAAATCCAATAACTTATTCCATACAGTATCACGATTAACTGTGGTTTCAGTTGCCTGTAATTCTTCAACTGCCAAAGTTAATTCAGGGTTACTGTCACAGATTTCCTTAAAAGATTTTTTTGGAGTTTCTTTTGGTGTTTCTTTAACAGTAGTCTTTTTAACTTCAGTCGCCTCAACCTCAATAGCTTCTTCATCCACTGCAGGTTTAGGACTTGGAGCTTTAGGTTTATTGTTAGACTTTGGAACATTAGATTTATTTGACTGAGGTTTCGGAGCAGGTTGTTTAGGGCTTGAATCATTATTAACAATCCTTTGCATTTCCTCAGCAGGAGTTCCACTCAAAGATTTATGCAAAGCAACAACACCACGTAACGCATTACTTAATGCCTTACTTCCAGCCCTTGTCTGCGCCATACTAGCCATTTGGAAATAATCCCTATTCAACCAATTCTGTTCATTATCTAAACAATAAGCCTCAGCACCACCAATAACAGTACCATCAGACACACGAATTAATTTCGCTTTAGCTTTGAATCCTTTAGCTTCAAAAACTTCAACAGGTTCAGCATCACCAGTTATAACATCTACTCCAAATGCATTGCCTAAAGCAATCCAATCTTCATATTCCAGATGCCTTTTTTCGTTTCCAGTCTTTTTATTTTTAATCATAACTGGATCAGGTTTATTATTCAAAATTTCAGTAATTACAGCTAATGCCTGAGTATTCTCTTGTTTGATTATTGATTCGTTTTTAATCAAATCAATAGATTGTGGAGCTGTAGAATGTGACTCTACAGCTACTAATTCATTATCCATTTACAATACACTCCTCAAGTTTTTTTTATTCATCAGCATAATAACTATCATCATTAGCACCAGTTTCTGCTGAATAATCACTTGCTTTCGCATCCTCTTTATCAGGAAAAGTCATTGTATTTTCAACATCCTGATAAACTTCATAAATGTATTTAGGATAACCAGTTTTGCTTTTAGGAGGAATAACCTCTACCACCTCAACACGAGTAAATGCATCTTCAACAAGATTCACATAAAATCTTTTAAGATCAGCATGAGCCGGGCAAGATTGAAGAATGTATTCTCCTTTGCTTTCATCGTATCCTTTGTACAATAATATCTGTTTACCGAACTCTCCATCTTCATATCCATAAAGATGTCCTTCTACATAGTCTCCTTTTTTTTCTGGTGTCCAGTATTTCTCTTCTGATGGTCCTTTTTCAACTTTTTGTAATGCCATTTTAAATCGCCTCCATTATTAAATTGTTTATTTCATTTTGACTTTTTTCAATATCATTTATTGTTTGTTGTTCGAATCTCACAAAACTAAATGTAAGATTATCTTTCACTTTCACAAAATCCGGATTCTCAGGTAAACGTCCTTTAACAGTTACTAATAAAACCTTATCATCATATCCTAGGTCTAAATTAGCACGCTGTTTATTCACTTTTTTACCAATCACTTTGGAAATGCAGTGTGCAATAGGGTCATGTCCAATAG
>Ga0326511_10001087_pt1 | contig 23049 bp, 22 predicted proteins | sample 0_2496_0518_D_FD_203701 | JGI IMG/M metagenome (GOLD analysis project Ga0326511, IMG submission 203701) | Bovine rumen microbial communities from UC Davis, California, United States - 0_2496_0518 | ecosystem: Host-associated > Mammals > Digestive system > Stomach > Rumen | place: USA...
CGCTGTAAATGATTTCCCTGCTGCTTTGCATGGAAAATCTTCTTTGAGGAGAATATTTTTCTTCGTCATAAACATGAAGCGTACATACATCAAAATTATCAAGCAAATATCCCGAATATCTTGTGCTGCTGTTTTTCATGTCAAGCATAAGCATATAACTGATCTTGTCTGTACCAATATAATCAAGATAATTCTTTAATTTTGAGCCTTTCCCGCTGTCTCCTCCGCATGACAGCACCATTACATCTTTATCGTCAGATAAAATCATTGATGTACCGCTGCCGCAATCAAGCACTGAAATTTTAACACTTCCGCTTTTGATGATTCTTTCAAATGCCGCTCCTGCACAAAAATTACCGATAATCATTAAAATACAAACAAAAATCAATATATGCTTTTTCCCTTTCCATATAATTATGGTAAATGTCAGCATTACCATTGAAACCGCAATACAATACGGCACAAATTCACTTGACATAAGCATACGTGAAAACGGTAATCCGGCTACCGTCTGTGCTACTGCAGTTATGTATCTTACAAGCCATATATTGAGTGCTGCAGCAGGAACTGCAAGCACCCGCAAAATACCCATACCCAGCAGTACCATTATTAAAGAACTGATTATAAGCAAAGAAACCACAGGACTTACAAGAGTATTTGTTATAACACCGTAAAGTGAAACAGTTCTGAATACGATCATTATTACAGGCAATGTGAACACAGATGCACTGAGTGTAACTGTTATCAAAGCTATAAACGCTTCAAAAGGCTTTTTTATCTTTTTCATAAAGCCTTCAGGTTTCTTGTTCAGCGGATAAAAGCGTCTTTGTACTGCGGTGAACATTTTCGGACTCCACAGACATATTCCGAGTGTTGCGGAAAATGATAACAAAAATCCTATATCCAAAGCTGTATACGGATTTATAAAACATATTATCATGGATGCAATACTCAGCGAGGTTATGGGGTCATCACTCCATATCATTGTTTTTCCGAAAAGTACCACTATCTGCATTATTCCTGCTCTTACAACAGATGGTGTAAATCCTGCCACAGCCATATACAAAAATACAAATGCGACACTTATAAATGTTGCAGCTCTTTTTCTGCCAAAACACAATACTGTAAACAGCCTGACCATGATTTCTGTTATTACTGCAAGGTGAAATCCCGATACAACTATAACATGTGAAATACCTGATGTACGGAAATTTTTTATATCTTCCTGCTGAAGTGTGAATTTATCCCCTAAAAGTACCGCACTTACAACAGATGCTTCATATTCGGGAAGTAATTCATTTATTGTACTTATCATTTTTTGCCGTATTTTCAATGCATAATAATATAAAGGCTTATTTCCTTCGTTATGATATATGCGTATATTTTCTTCGCTTTTTATTGTACCGGAAACGAAATTTCTTCTTGAAATATTGTAGTAATAATAGCTGTCACGCTCACGGGGATAAAATGTTACAGCAGCATATATAGTGTCATACGGCTGTACATTAAGCTCTTTTTCTGATGAAATCAAAACTGTTGTATTCTGTATACAGTCCTCTGCTTCAATTCTCTCTGTGTTAAGCTTATAATAATATCTTCCGTTCTGTTTATATGGATTATCGCACAATTCACCCGTTATATATGCATCAGTTCCTCCGAGCTTATCCGTTGGATCCACATATACCCATGTGAAACACGTTACCCATATCACCGCTATCACGGATGTAATACAAATTGCTGTCATATACCCTGCCTTTCTCAGCTTTTTGCTTTTCAGCGATATACTGAGGCATATAACAGCAACAGGAATTATCAGATTTACTGAGGATATGCCAAAAATAAGAACGACCACTATGGCAGCAAAAAATGTATAATTTACTACTGCAAGCGGTCGTACCATTTTAAAATTCCTCCGTTTATCAACACATTTCTACTTTCAGTTTAGTACCGCCGAGAAGATGAAAGTGGAGATGGAATACTGTCTGTCCTGCATCTGCTCCGCAGTTTGACACAACACGATAGCCGCTTTCATCGATGCCGAATTCTTTTGCAAGCTTTGCTGCTACTTCAAAAATATGGGCAACAACTGCACTGTTTTCAGCACTTATATCATTCATTGATGAAAGATGCTGTTTGGGTACGATAAGAATGTGTACGGGTGCCATAGGATTTATGTCCTTGAATGCATACACCATATCATCTTCATAAACCTTTGATGACGGTATCTCTCCGCTGATGATCTTACAAAATAAACAATCCATTTTTATTCTCCTTTGTAATTATATATTTTCCTTTTTTAAAAAGGAATTATTCATCTGATGACTGACTCAGAAGTTCTTCTGCATAATCAAGAGTAGCTTTTGTTATATCTACACCGCCTATGATACGTGCAAGCTCGTTTTTTCTGCCTTCATGGTCAAGCTCTGTAACATTGGTGTAGGTCTTTCCGTCTGATACACTTTTTACTATTTTAAAATGAGTATTTGCAAGTGCTGCTATTTGTGCAAGGTGTGTTACACACAATACCTGACGGCTGTGTGAAACTTCTCTTAACTTAAATCCGACCTTTTGTGCCGCACTTCCGCTTATTCCTGTATCAACCTCGTCAAATATCAGCGTATCAATATCATCTCTCCCTGCAAGAACATTTTTTATCGCAAGCATCATTCTTGATAATTCACCGCCCGATGCTATTTTTGCAACCGGTTTCGGTATTTCTCCGGGATTTGTGGAAATAAGTATTTCTATTCTGTCACAACCGTTATTATTAAGCTCACATTGTTCTTGCTTTATCACAAGCTCAACATTCGGCATATCAAGATATGTCATTTCACGTTTTACTTCCGTTCTGAATTCATCCGCTGTTTTTGTTCTCTTCTCTGAAATAGCTTTTGCCAGTTTTTTAGCTTTTTCTTCTGCAAGATGACATGATTTTCTGAGCTCATCTCTGTTTTCATCATACTTTTCAAGAAATTCAAGTTCTTTCGATGCTTTATCAAGAAAATCAAGCATTTCTTCAATAGTAGGCCCGTATTTCTTGCCTAATGTGTAAATAAGATCCAGTCTGTCCTCAATATCTTCAAGACTCTCTGTTTCTCCGTCGGCTGTTTCAAACATGGAAAAAATTTCTTCCCGACAATCCTCAAGTTCATAAAGTGCACTTTGCATCCGGTTTATTATTTCTTCGGCATCGGGCATATAATCGCTTACTTCACTTAAACTGTCACATGACATTTCCAGCTGTCTTACAGCACCGTCTGTATCATCTGTGCCATTTAGAAATTCATGTGCTTCATTAAGTGCTTTTGCTATTTTTTCCTTATTTTCTATAAGCTGTCTTCTCTCCGAAAGTTCTTCATATTCACCGATATAAAAATCAGCCTGTTCAAGCTCCTGTACCTGATAACGAAGAAGATCCAGTCTTCTTTCTCTTTCGCCTTCATCTATCTCAGCTTTTGCGAGTTCACTTCTAAGTTTTGAATATTCACGGTATGCTTTACGGTATTCAGAAAGGTCTGATTCTATATCTGCCAGCTTATCTATATAACTTATATGAAATTCCGGTTTCATAAGTTCATAGCTTGCGTGCTGTCCGTGTATATCTATAAGATACTCTCCAAGCTCTTTCAGCACACTTACAGTTGTCGGTCTGCCGTTGATACGGCATTTTCCTTTTCCGCTTAGTGTAAGCTCTCTTTGTATCATCACACTGCCGTCTTCTTCGGGAGTAAATCCCAGATCCTCAAGCTTTTCAAGTGACCTCTCCGAAAGCTCCTCAAATTCCGCACTTACAAATGCATTTTCAGCACCGTTTCTTATAAGCTCCTTTGATGTACGGTTTCCGAGTATAGCATTTATCGAATCTATTACGATGGATTTACCTGCACCTGTTTCACCTGTAAGTATATTCAAACCATTTGCAAAATCTATTGTTGTTTTTTCAATTACCGCAATATTCTCTATATAAAGATTTTTAAGCATTTATATTCTTCCCTTTTACAAGTTATACTTCATCATTCAGCTTTTCCGGAAACCAGCTTTTTCAGATCTGAAACAAAGTTTTGTGCAGCTGCGTCTGTTCTTGCCGCTACAAATATGGTGTCATCTCCTGCTATAGACCCCATAACTCCTGCACGATGTGTTGAATCAATAGCCGCACAGACTGCCTGTGCCATACCGCTTTTTGTTTTTATCACTACAAGAGAATGTGAGTAATCTATGCCTGTTACCGCTGTCGAATACAAATATGAATGGGATTCCTTTTCATCGGCTGAAACAACCTCTGAGGCATATTTATATCTGCCGTCACGATCCAGAACTTTTATAAGACGCATTTCCTTTATATCTCGTGAGACTGTAGCCTGTGTGACATTAAAACCTTCATCCCTAAGCATTGAAAGCAGATCGGACTGTGTCTCAATATTATTACTTTTTATAAGCTCCAATATTTTCGACTGCCTCAGTGTTTTCATCAATATCCCCTCTTTTCTGCAAATTTATCATTAAGTACACGATAGAATGATCTGTCTTTCAGTGTTATAAATTCAGCCTCAAGTTCGGATGATGTTATAATCACTGTATCATTCTTTTTAATAATTACAGTTTTAGCTCCGTCTATAGTAAGATAAACTTCCGTATCATCATCACACGCTGCTTTTATTACAAGCTCCGATGAATGACCGAATACAACAGATCTTCCAAATAATGAATGCGGACATATAGGCGTCATTACTATACATTTCATTGTCGGCTCTACAACAGGCCCGCCTGCTGCAAGAGAATATGCACTTGACCCTGTGGGAGTGGAAAGTATAAGTCCGTCTGAACAATATTTGCACATATAATCCTTATCAAGCCAGACCTCTATATCAATAAGCCTTGATAACGACCCTCTCGAAATTACAGCATCATTTATTGCAAAATAACTGTTTTCTCCATCCTCGCATATATGACTGACTTTCAGCATCATTCTGTGTTCAATGGAGTAATCGCCTTCGGCAAGCTTTTTAAGCATGGAAAGCTCATTCGGCTCAAGACCCGCAACAAAACCAAGCCTGCCCATATTTATTCCAAGAAGAGGTTTTCTGAGCGGTGCGGCATGACGTGCTGCGTGCATTATCGTGCCGTCTCCGCCTATTGTCAGTACCATATCTGACATTGATATTATTTCATCTGTCTTTTCAAGAAAAGTAACATCAGCATTTTCAAAATGCTTCTTATACTTTTTCTGCATATATACACTTATTCCTATTTCTTTAAGAACATCTATGACCCTTTCGGTACATTCCAATGCACCGTTTTTTGACAGATTCGGAATAAGTGCTGTTTTTTTGATACTTTGCAATTTTTTCATCTCCATAATTACTTATCAAGTACGGAATGTGACCTCTCTACCATATCAACAATATCAAATTCCTTTACAGCAACAGGTTCATCGGACTTTTCTATATACAAAAGATATTCGATGTTTCCCTCAGGGCCTTTTATAGGTGAATAATCCATATCAAGCACCGAAAAACCGTTATTAAGACAAAAATCATATATCTTCTGTATGACTTCTATATGTATCTGCTTATCTCTAACTACACCGTTTTTTCCGACCTTGCCCTTTCCGGCTTCAAACTGCGGTTTTATAAGACATACTGCCTGTGCCTTATCTTTCAGAAAAGGACGCACAGCCGGAAGTACAAGCACAAGTGAAATGAAACATACATCCACACTGAAAAAATCAAGTTTATCAGGTACAATTTCCGGTGTTATATATCTGATATTGGTACGTTCAAGATTTACAACTCTTTCGTCATTTCTGAGTTTCCAATCAAGCTGACCATATCCTACATCTACAGAATAAACCTTTTTAGCTCCGTTTTGAAGCATACAATCCGTAAATCCTCCGGTAGATGCACCTATATCCATTGTTATCTTATCTTTCAAATCAAGGGAAAATGAATTTACAGCTTTTTCAAGCTTCAATCCCCCTCTGCTTACATACCTGAGCTTATTGCCTCTCAGTTCAAGCTTAACATCTTCCGGATATACTGTTCCGGGTTTGTCCGCTTTCTGATTATCTGCATATATTATACCTGCCATGATAAGTGCTTTTGCTTTTTCTCTGCTTTCAGCAAGTCCTTTTTCATATACAAGTATATCCAGCCTTTTCTTTCCCGACATCAATTTTCACTCCTGCTTTTATTATCAGAGCTTATTCTATCCTTTATTGCCTGCTTATCAAGTCCGAGCTTATGAAGTGCATCAGCAACCTTTGCCTGCTTTACAAAACCATCTATAGCAATAAGTTTGAATTCTCCTTTATATCCGCTTGTATAAAGCTTCATTCCGAACACTTCTCCGACTCCGCCGCTTTGTATACCTTCTTCAAAAAAATATATGGTTTTATATTTTAATGATTCACCAATAGCTTCATCAGCTATTGGCTTTATTTTATTCAGCTTCAGTATACATACTTCCGTTCCTTCATTACGAAGTTCATCCGCTGCCTGGGCCGCATATGAAAATATCCTGCCGTATGTGACAAGCAGAATATCTGCACTTCTGTTTCCGAAAAACGAATAATCCTCTTTTTTATATTCATATCCTTCTGGCATATACAACTCTCCGCCCCTCGGATACCTTACAGCCACAACACCTTTATTTTCATAAAGGGCAAGCTCCAGCATTCCCTCAAGTTCTCCGAAGCATGAAGGGGAATAAACTGTTACTCCGGGTATTGTATTCATAAATGCTACATCAAATATACCCTGATGTGTTTCTCCGTCTTCACCGACTATACCTGCTCTGTCTATCGCAAATACCACATGAAGCTCCTGCATTGCCGCATCATGCAGTATCTGATCATAGCCCCTCTGCAAAAATGTAGAATATACCGCAAATACCGGCAATACCCCTCCCACAGCTAAACCACAGGCAAATGTGACTGCGTGTTCTTCGGCTATACCTACATCAAAAAAACGATTTTTATATTTCTCGGCAAATCCGGAAAGTCCTGTTCCTATTGCCATTGCCGCTGTTATTGCACATATATTGCCATCACTTTCAGCACGGCTGCACATATATTGACCGAATATATCCGAATACCCTGTCGATGATGATATAGGCTCTCCTGTTTCTACATCAAATGCAGAAATGCCGTGATAATTTTTGGGATTCTTCTCCGCATATTCATATCCCAGCCCCTTGGTAGTACAGACATGAACTATTACAGGCCCTTTTGCACGCTTTGCAGCACTCAGTGCAGTTTGCAGCTGAAGTATATTATGACCGTCAAAAGGCCCGTAATACTTGAATCCGAGCTGTTCAAACATATTTTCCTGATACCCGAAAAATTTAACCTTTGTCCAGTGTTTGAATCTGCTGAAAAAATATGCAAGCTGTTTGCCGAAAAGAGGGATCTTTTTCAGTTTGCTGCGTACCCTTATCTTAGCATTGATATATGAAGGACGTATGCGGATCTTTGTGAGATAACGTGCCATTGAGCCGACATTTTTGGATATTGACATTTTGTTGTCGTTAAGAACAACTATAAGTCTTTCTTTTGAACGCCCCGCACAATTAAGTCCTTCAAAAGAAAGTCCTCCAGACAATGCTCCGTCACCTATAACAGCAACCGTAAAATGCGTGTCATTATTTATAGAATTTGCACATGATATTCCGAATGCGGCAGATACTGATGTACTGCTATGACCTGTATCAAATGCATCATATTTACTTTCACTTCGTTTCGGAAATCCCGAAAGACCGTTTTCTGTGCGTATAGTATGAAGCTTTTTTGCTCTGCCTGTCAGAAGCTTATGTGCATAGCTCTGGTGTCCTACATCCCACACTATCTTATCTTCAGGACAATTAAAAACTGTATGCAGTGCAATAGTAAGCTCTACTACACCCAAATTTGATGCAAGATGTCCTCCGTTTTTTGAAACAGTTTTTACAATTTCCTCACGAATTTCTTCTGCAAGATGATCAAGATCCTCAGCAGACAGATCTTTTAAGTCAGACGGTGATGAAATACCGCTTAAAATATTATCCTCTGCCATATTTTTATTCTCCGTTATTTTATTCTGACGATTTTTACGATCATCACTGTATAATTATACTACATAATTGTAAATTATTCAATCAATTTTCCCTTTTTAACAGATAATATGCAAAGTTTTTAAGCTCCTGTGTATCTTCTGAAAATACATCAAGTGATCTTACAGCATCAGCAGTAAGTTCCTCACAAAGACTTCTGCATTTTTCAAGTCCTAAAAGTGCGGCATAGGTGGATTTTTCATTTTCTTCATCACTGCCCACATTTTTCCCGAGTGCTTCTGTGGTAGAAGTTATATCAAGCATATCATCCACGATCTGAAATGCAAGTCCTATATCAGATGCATAAGTCACAGCAGCCTTTTCCTGTTCCTTTGATGCTCCTGCCGAAATACATCCGAGTCTTGCGGCAGCTATTATCAAAGCTCCCGTCTTTTTTGCATCCATTTCACGAAGATGCTCCACCGTCACACTTTTCCCTTCACTTTCAAGATCTATCATCTGACCGCCGAGCATACCCGAAGTTCCTGCACATTCAGAAAGAAGCTTTGCTGCACGTACACATTTTTCATAGCCGTTCAGAGAAATTGCACGTTCCGAAAGTGCTGTTTCAAATGCAAGTGTAAGCAGACCGCTGCCTGCAAGAAGTGCAGTTGCTTCTCCGTACACCTTATGATTTGTCGGCTTTCCTCTGCGTAAATCATCATTATCCATACACGGAAGATCATCATGTATAAGCGAATATGTGTGTATCATCTCCAATGCACAGGCAAAAGGCATTGCTGCTTGCTCACTGCCGTTGCAAAGCTTTGAAAATGCTATCACAAGATAGGGTCTTACTCTTTTTCCACCTGCCATAAGGCTGTACTCCATTGAGGATATAAGTTTTTTTATATCTTCATTATCGCTTTGGGGCAAATATGAAATCAGTTCTTTTTCGACTTTCTGAGTAAACTCACTCATAATTTATTCCTCCGGTTTCTGAATATCATTTATATTTATTATCTTCTGCTCCGCATTTTTAAGAATATCACTGCATGATTTGGTAAGAAGAGTTCCTTCTTCGTAAAGCTTCAATGATTCTTCAAGAGTAAGTTCTCCGCTCTCAAGCAAGGATACTATTTCCTCAAGTCTTATTACTGATTCTTCATAGTTCATTTGTCTGTCATCCTTTCTTTGTTTCAACTACCTTACATTCGGCACTGCCGTCTGAAAAACGTATATTCACAATGTCGTCAGCCGATATGCTTTCAACTGATGTCATTACTTTTCCATCCTTTGTTGTAATGGTATATCCGCGAAGTAATACTTTAAGAGGACTCAATGTATCAAGTTTTCCGGCAGAGAGCAAAAGTCTTGATTTTTTGTTTTTCAGAAGATTTGTATATGCCGCATTAAGACTTTGTTTCATCCTCTGAATTTCCGTTTTCTTGTTTACAAGAAGTTTTTCGGGATTATTCAAAGCCGCGGAGGCTGTAAGCTGGCTCAGTGTTTTTCTTTCATATTCAAGTCTTCTTTTTATACAAAGATTCAGCCTTTCACTCAGTGCATTAAGCTCACTTTCAAGCTCTCCCTCACTGGGAGAAATCATCTCTGCTGCTGATGATGGTGTTGATGCTGCTAAATCTGCCGCATAATCGCACAGGGTGGTATCTGTTTCGTGTCCAATACCTGAAACAATCGGTGTTTCACAGGCATAAACTGCTCTTACAAGTGCTTCATCATTAAATGCACTAAGATTATCCTCTGTTCCTCCGCCTCTGCCTATTATTATTACATCAACGTATTTTTCGCCATCAAGCTTTTTCAGTGTCCGTGTCAGATCAGCAGCGGCTTTTATTCCCTGAACGTAAACAGGAGCAAGCACTATCTCCGCCATCGGACAGCGTCTTTTAAGTATTTTACAAATATCTCTTACAGCTGCTCCGGTATCTGATGTGATTACCCCTACACGCTTTGGAAGAACAGGGATTTTTTTCTTGTGTGCATTGTCAAATATGCCTTCTGCTTTCAGCTTATTTTTAAGCTGTTCAAAAGCCAGACTTGCACTCCCTGTTCCGTCAGGTATCATTTCATTTATATAAAACTGATATTTTCCGTCTTTTGTGTAAAGTGCCGCTCTGCCCCTTACTATTACACTCATACCGTTTTGTACATTAAATTTAAGACGTGAAGCGGCAGAACTGAACATTACCGCACTTATACAGGCATTATCATCTTTTAGCGTCATATATCTGTGACCGCTGCTGTAATGATTTTTGTAATCGGCTATCTCAGCTTTCATATATATATCTTTCAGGTTCTTATCTCCGCTGAGAACTGATTCTACATACGAATTAAGTCCCGTTACTGTTAAAAGATCCATACATATCAACTCTTTTAATCAAATTTTAATTGTGATTCCGTTAAATCAGGCAATTCAAGTCCTAAATGCAGACAGCCTGCTCTTGTGATACATCTGCCTCTTGGTGTTCGGCTGAGAAATCCTATCTGCATAAGATACGGCTCTATTACATCTTCAATGGTTATTGCTTCTTCACCTATTGCTGCTGCAAGTGTTTCAAGTCCTACAGGCCCGCCTTTGTAAAAATTGACTATTGCACTGAGCATCCTGCGGTCATTTGCATCAAGTCCGAGTTCATCTATTTCAAGTCTTTCCAAAGCTATCTGAGCGGTCTCAAGTGTTATGATCCCGTCAGACATTACCTGTGCAAAATCACGGACTCTTTTAAGCATCCTGTTTGCGATTCTCGGCGTACCTCTTGAACGTGACGCTATCTCCAAAGCTCCGTCAGGCTCTATCGGTATACCGAGGATAGATGCACTTCTGTTTACTATCTGTGCCAATTCTTCGGGGGTATAAAGTTCAAGTCTGAGTGATACACCAAATCTGTCCCTGAGAGGTGCTGTGAGCTGACCTGCCCTTGTAGTAGCTCCTACAAGGGTAAAATGCGGCAGAGGCAGATGATATGCTGTTGCCATTTGTCCTTTTCCTGTGATTATATCTATCGAAAAATCTTCCATTGCCGGATAAAGAACTTCTTCAACTGCCCTTGAAATACGATGTATCTCGTCTATGAACAATACATCTCCTTCATTCAGATTTGTAAGCATTGCTGCTAAATCTCCCGGCTTTTCTATTGCAGGCCCTGAGGTTATACGCATCTGAACTCCCATTTCATTTGCTATTATGCCCGAAAGAGTAGTTTTTCCAAGTCCCGGAGGCCCATACAGCAAAACATGATCAAGACATTCATTTCTTCTTTTTGCCGCTTCCATGAATACCGCTAAATTTTGTTTTGCCTTATCCTGACCTATATAATCCTCAAGTTTTCTCGGACGAAGCGGATTATCGTCACCGTTATCACCCATTATTTCCGTTGGTGATACAATTCTGTTTTCAAAATCAAATTCTTCCATCTGACTATCCTCTCAATAATTACTTTTTTCCTATTGCCCTGAGTGTTTCGCCTATAATCTTTTCAACCGGCAATGAAGGATCTATATTCGTCATAAACGGGGTCACTTCATCGGGAGAATATCCGAGAACTGCAAGTGCCGATATTGCCTTTGTTATATTTCCCTCAGGCAGTATAACTCCTCCTGATGATGAAGTCTGTGATACAGAAGGCACAATATTTTTTACTTTATCTTTAAGCTCAAGAACTATTCTTTGTGCAAGCTTATTTCCCACCCCTGCCGCTCTTGTAAGACTTTTGCTGTCACCGGATGACACCGCCACAGCAACCTGTTCGGGAGTAAATTCGGATAATACCGCTACCGCTACCTTTGCCCCTACTCCGCTTATATTCATAAGAAGTTTGAAACAATTCAGCTCACTCTGATCTGCAAATCCGCAAAGCTCCACTGCATCCTCTCTTACTATCATGTATGTATAAAGCATTGCTTTTTCACCTATTCTCGGAAGTGTGCGGAGTGTGTTCATTGTTGAAAGACATCTGTATCCCACACCTCCGCATTCTATTACTACTGCATTAGGCTCGGTATGTATTATTGTTCCGTTAAGACTGTATATCATTTTATTATTTACTGCTTTTGTCCGTGAAATTCCTTTTCTACAAAAGCAAGCTCCTCCATTCCTGCAAATTTATCATTTATAAAATCTAATCTCACAACATACGGCATATAATTGATTATCCTTAAAAAATATTCTATGCCGAATGAATCATCATAATAATTTATTATTGTACTGAGTGCCGTTCCATGTGTTCCGATAAGTACATTTTTATTTTCGTATTTTTTCAGAATATCCTTAACCGCTTCGATATTTCTTTTCTGACATTCCGAAAGACTTTCTCCCCCTTCTTCACAAAATGAAAAATCTTTCCATCTTTTTCTGAACATTTCATGCGTATTGCTTATTCCTTTTCCCTTGTCCCTTTCTCTGAGACGTATATCAGTTATGATTTCAAGGTTATGTCCCTGTACTATTGGAATAACAGTATCAATACTTCTCCTGTACGGACTGCATACGCATACATCGAGCCTTATATCTTTCAAAGTATTGCAAGCCTGCATCCTGTCCTCCATTCCTTCGGCTGACAAGGCATATGTGCTGTCCTCACCTGTTCTGTAATCAGGCTGTGCATGACGTACAAAGTAAAGACTGGTCATGTCTTTTTTCCTCCTATGGAATTCGGATTTATCTTGTTTCTGCTGTTAAGCAATTCTTTAAGCCTTGTTCCCGAACTTTGCACATGACATATTGCAATAGCAAGAGCATCTGCCGTATCATCGGGCTTTGGTACAGAATCAAGTTTCAGCAGTCTTCGGGTCATTTCCATTACCTGTGGCTTTTTTGCCTGACCGAAACCTGTTACAGCCTGTTTTACCTGAAGAGGCGTATATTCGTTTATCGGTATATTATTCATCTGTGCCGCCAAAAGTATAACTCCCCTTGCCTCTGCTACGGGTATGGCTGTTTTCTGGTTATTCTGAAAATAAAGCTTTTCTATTGACATTTCATCGGGGTCATTCTGTATTATTACAGAAACTAATTCATTATATATATACTGTAATCTTTGCGGAAAAGGCATATCCGCATCTGTGGTTATTGCCCCGAAATCTACTGCACGATATTTTCCCAATGAATATTCGATTACACCGTAACCAACTATCGCATATCCGGGGTCTATTCCCAATACTTTCATTTTAAGCCTTCCTCACCATTTTGATATTATTACTATAACATATTTTTTAATTATTATCAACCGATTCAATCAGTATTCAGTATTATATACTGTACAATTAAATGACCGTATATATGAAAAGACTGTTGTATCAGTTCGGTACAACAGTCTTTGTCTTTAATATTTATTTAATTTTTAAGAAAGGCATTTTACCATAACAGCTTTCTGTGCGTGGAGTCTGTTTTCTGCTTCCTCAAATATTTCGTCAGCGTGTGCTTCAAAAACATCCTCGGTAATTTCCTCTCCCCTGTGTGCAGGCAGACAATGTTGTATCATCGCATCAGGCTTTGCAAGTGACATAAGCTCTGCATTTACCTGATAGCCGTCAAATGCTTTCCTGCGTTTTTCTGCTTCGTCTTCCTGTCCCATTGATGCCCATACATCTGTAATCACTACATCTGCATCAACTACAGCTTCTTTAGGTGTACGGAACATTGAGAACTTATCTCCATATCCTTTCGCAAATTCAAGCACATCGCTGTGCGGCTCGTATCCTTCAGGACAAGCTACTGCAATAGACATACCTGTTTTCAATGCACCTACGATAAGTGAATTCATCATATTGTTGCCATCACCTATAAAGCACATTTTCAGTCCGCTGAGTTTGCCCTTGAATTCTCTGATAGTCATAAGGTCTGCAAGTATCTGACACGGATGACAGAAATCAGTAAGCCCGTTTATTATCGGAATACTTCCGTATTTTGCCAGATCTTCAACTTCCTTTTGCTCAAAGGTACGGATCATTATACCATCAAGATAGCGTGAAAGAACCCTTGCTGTGTCCTGTACAGGCTCGCCGCGTCCGATCTGCATATCCCTTGCCGAAAGGAATATCGGCTGACCGCCAAGCTGGTACATTCCCACTTCAAACGATACTCTTGTCCTTGTTGATGCCTTTTCAAAAATAAGACCCAGTGATTTGCCCTCAAGATGTTTGTGGGCGATGCCGTGTTTCTGCTCATATTTAAGCTGATCTGCAAGATTGAGTATCTCTGTTATCTCTTCAGAGCTTAAATCGAGCATTTTGAGTAAATGCTTCATTTTCTTATGCCTCCATTACTTTTTTTAATATAGAAAGACCTTTGTCAATTTCTTCATAGCTTATTGTAAGCGGAGGTAAAAGTCTGAGAAGATTTTTAGCTGTGAGGATAAGCAAACCATTATCAACACATTTACCTGCCACTTCTTTTGCATTGTCTTTTTCTGTGACAATGCCTATCATCATGCCTTTGCCCCTTATTTCCTTTACATTCGGCATAGATGAAAGTTTTTCACGGATATATTCACCCTTTTTATTTACTTCATCAAGAAATTCCTTTTCAGCAACCCTTGAAAGAACTTCATTTGCCGCTGCACAGGCTATCGGATTTCCTCCGAAAGTTGTTCCGTGAGTTCCGGGTGTCATTATATCTGCTGTTTTTTTACCGCTTATACAAGCTCCTATCGGAAGTCCTCCGCCAAGACCTTTTGCCGATGTGACTACATCCGGAGTTATGCCATACTGCTGATAACAGAAAAATGTGCCCGTTCTTGAAATGCCTGTCTGTACTTCGTCTATCATAAGAAGAATGTCGTTCTTTTTGCATATCTCTTCTGCTGCTTTTACAAACTCCTCCGAAAGAGGCATTACTCCTCCTTCACCCTGTACAAGCTCAATGAAAATCGCACATACTTCATTTGTAATATGGGCTTTGAGATCGCTGACATCATTTGCTTTTACATAATCAAATCCCTCTGTGAACGGGAAAAAGAAATTATGAAATACATCCTGTCCGGTTGCAGCAAGGGTCGTTACTGTTCTTCCATGGAAAGAATTTACAAGTGTGATTATCTTCTGTCTGCCTTTGCCGTAATTATCAAAGCTGTATTTTCTTGCCATTTTTATTGCACATTCATTTGCTTCTGCACCGCTGTTGCAAAGGAAAACCTTTTCCATACCTGTAAGTGTGCAGAGTTTCTTTGAAACCTCTGTCTGCAAAGGAGAATAATAAAGATTTGATATATGCTGGAGTGTACCTGCCTGTGTACTTACAGCCTTTACCCAGCCTTCATCACAATATCCTAAAGAATTTACTCCTATACCGCTTGTAAAATCAATATATTCCTTGCCCTCGCTGTCCCATGCAGTAGCACCCTTTCCTTTTACGAGTGCAGTATTGAAACGTCCGTAGGTATGCATCATATATTGTTGTTCATCATTTTTTATTTCTTCAAAGGTCAATTTTTTCACCCCATTTATTATTTTTTAATAGAACATTGTGCCTATTCCTTCATCAGAGAACATCTCGATAAGAATGGAATGGGGAATTCTTCCGTCAATGATATGGGCTCTCTTTACCCCTCTCCTTACTGCTTCCACACAACAATCTATTTTGGGTATCATTCCTCCGGAAATAATGCCCTCTCTCTTTAAAGACGGAACTTCGCTTACATTCACCACAGGGATAAGTGTGGATTCATCATCTTTGTTGCTTAAAAGACCCTTTATATCTGTCATAAGTATAAGCTTTGCAGCACCAAGTTCAGCGGCAATTCTTGCAGCTGCAAGGTCTGCATTTATATTATATACAGCACCGTTATATCCTCCTGCTATTGTGGAGATTATCGGTATATAACCGTTATTCGTAGCATCTGTGATAACTCCTGTATTTACTTCCGTTATCTCCCCTACAAAACCGAGGTCTTGTGCTGTTATCATCTTTTCAGCCATTATCATTCTGCCGTCAAGACCGCAAAGTCCTATTGCTTTTCCGCTGTGCTGTTCAAGCAGCTGTACAAGGCTTTTGTTTACCTTGCCAGAAAGAACCATCTGTACAATATCTATCGTTTCTTCATCAGTTACTCTCAGACCATTTACAAATGTGCTTTCCTTGCCGACCTTTTTAAGCATCTGACTTATTTCAGGGCCGCCGCCGTGTACCAGAACTACATTTATTCCTACAAGCTGCAAAAGAACTATATCACTCATTACAGCATCTTTGAGTTCATCATTTATCATTGCGTTTCCGCCGTATTTGATAACGATAGTCTGACCTGCCCATCTCTGAATATACGGAAGTGCCTGTATAAGCACATTTGCACGATCCTTATCGGTAATATTATTCTGCATTTTTCTTTCCTCCGTATCAGGTTCTGTAATCGCCGTTGATCTTTACATATTCGTATGTAAGGTCACAGCCGTATGCTTCTGCCTCTGATTCACCATCATTAAGACCTACAAGAATGGTAATTTCATCCATAAGAAGAATTTCTTTAGCGACCTCTTCCGAGAATTCTATTCCTGCACCATTTTTGCATACGTCAATAACTCCCTTTTCAGATGCAAAGGAAACATCCACCTTATGCACATCAACGTCACAGCCTGAATATCCTATCGCACAAAGAACACGTCCCCAGTTTGCATCTGCTCCGAACATCGCCGCTTTAAGCAGACTTGAACATATTACTGATTTTGCCACGCCTTTTGCGTCTTTTACAGTCTTCGCCCCGCTTACTTTACAGGTAAGAAGCTTTGTTGCTCCTTCTCCGTCTTTTGCCATTTTCTTTGAAAGCTCACGACATACTGCTGTAAGAGCTTCCACAAATGTATTATAATCTTCTCCCTCAGCGGTTATCTCTGTATTTTCTGCAAGACCTGAAGCCATTACCGAAAGCATATCGTTTGTGGATGTATCTCCGTCTATACTTATCATATTGAATGTATCGTCAGCAACAGTTTTTACTGCCTTTCCTATCATTTCGGCAGAAATTGCAGCATCTGTTGTAACAAAGCAAAGCATTGTTGCCATATTTGGATGTATCATACCGCTGCCCTTTGAAATTCCGCCTAATTTAACAGTTTTTCCTCCTATGATAGTCTGTACGGCAACTTCCTTTTTAACAGTATCAGTTGTCATAATAGCTTCTGCTACATCTGTCGCACCATCTGCTGAAAGTGTTTTTGCAAGTTCGGGTATACCATCTGCAATTGGTTCTATGGGAAGTATCTGTCCTATTACACCTGTTGACGCTACAATAACATCATCAGCGGATATTCCCAGCTCCTTTGCTGTAAGCTCACACATTTCCTGAGCTTTTTTATCTCCGTCTGCATTGCAGGTATTTGCATTTCCGCTGTTTGCAATTACAGCCTGTGCATAGCCGTTTGCAAGATTTTTTCTTGTTATTGTGATAGGAGAGCTTTGTACAAGATTTGTTGTATATACTGCGGCTGCTGTACATTTCTTCTCACAGAAAATAAGTCCTATATCCTTTTTTGTTTTATTCTTCCTGATACCGCAATGCACACCTGATGCTTTAAAACCTTTTGCAGCCGTTACCGAGCCGTTTATAAATTCATATGCCATTCTTTTTTCCTCCGATTCAATTAAAATGCAGGCGGCACTATAACAAGACCTGTTGTTTCAGGCAGACCAAATATAATATTCATATTCTGTACAGCCTGACCTGCTGCACCCTTTACCATATTATCAATAGCCGATATTGCTACAAGAGTATTCGTTCTCTTGTCATGGTGCAGTGATATATCACAGAAATTGGAATATTTTATATTATGTATATCAGCGTTTTCTCCGTCTTTGAGAAGTCTTACGAAAAATTCGTCTTTATAGAAATTTTCATATTCTGCTCTTATCTGTTCAAACGTCACACCGTCGTTTATTCTCGCATAACATGTGGAGATTATCCCTCTGTTTACGGGAAGAAGATGCGGAACAAATGTTATCGTTACCTTTTTGCCCGAAAGCTTCCCCAATGTCTGTTCAATTTCGGGAGTATGGCGGTGATTTGCTACCTTATAAGCATGGAATCCTTCGTTAAGTTCGGGATAATGATTACCCTGACTTGGTTTTCTGCCTGCACCCGTTACACCTGATTTTGAATCAACGATTATTCCCTCTGTGCTTACAAGTCCTGCCTTTACAGCCGGTGCAAGTGCAAGCGGAGCTCCCGTTGTATAGCAGCCGGGATTTGCAATAATTCTCTTTCCCTTTATATTTTCTCTGAAAAGCTCAGGCAGACCATATACCGATCTCTTATGAAGGTCGTGATCAAGAAAATCACAGCCATACCATTCTTTATATTCTTCTTCGCTTTCAAGACGAAAATCAGCTCCGAGGTCGATAAATGCCTTGCCTGCCTTATCACACTGAGCAGCAAGCTCCTGTGAAAGTCCGTGAGGAAGTGCAGCAAAAATCACATCACTCTTTTCAACTACTTCATCCTGATTTTTACATTCCATATCGCAAAGGCTTTTATATGAAGGATATACTTCGCTCAGTTTCTTTCCCTCAAAGCTTACTGAACTTATTGCTGATATTTCAGCTTCCGGATGTGTAAGAAGTATTCTTACCAGTTCCGCTCCTGCATAGCCTGTTGCTCCGATAATACCTGCTTTTATTTTCATTTCCTTTTTACTCCTTTTTGATTAAGCTTTTTCAAGAGCATTTTTTACTCTCTTAGCCTGTGCTTTTACATTTTCGCTTGCAGGCCCGCCTAAAACTTTTCTTCCGTTTACACAATTCTCAAGTGAAATAGCATCATATACTCCTTCGTCGAATATATCACATATTTTCTTATATTCTTCGATAGGCAGCTCCTCAAGAGTTGTTTTCTTTTCTATACAAATTGCAACAAGTGTGCCTGTAGCCTTATATGCATCACGGAAAGGAAGTCCTTTCTTTACAAGATAATCCGCACAGTCTGTAGCATTTATAAATCCGTTTGCAGCGGCTCTTCGCATATTTTCGGGCAGTACCTTCATAGTATCTATCATGGGAGTAAATGCCGTCAGACACATCTTTACGGTATCCACAGCATCAAATATTGCCTCCTTATCCTCCTGCATATCCTTGTTGTATGCAAGTGCAATACCTTTCATTACTGTGAGCAGCGTCATAAGGTCACCGAAAACTCTGCCTGATTTTCCTCTTACAAGTTCTGCTATATCAGGATTTTTCTTCTGCGGCATGATGCTTGAGCCTGTTGAAAATGCATCATCAAGCTCAACGAATTTGAATTCCCAGCTGCACCACATGATTATTTCTTCCGAAAATCTTGAAAGATGTACCATTATTATTGAAAGTGCAGACGCAAGCTCCATACAGAAATCCCTGTCCGATACACCATCAAGGCTGTTCTGGCAAATACCTGAAAAATTTAAAAGTCTTGCAGTAATGGTTCTGTCTATGGGATATGTGGTTGTGGCTAAAGCACCGCTGCCGAGAGGCATTTCATCCATATGCCTATATGCACATTCAAGTCTGTCTATATCACGCATAAGCATTTCGGCATAAGCCAAAAGATGATGTCCGAATGTGATAGGCTGGGCTCTTTGAAGGTGTGTATATCCCGGCATTACCGCATCAGCATACTGTTCCACTTTATCGCATATAACTTTTACAAGCTCTTTTGTCATAGCCTGTACATTCTTTACCTCTTTTTTAAGATAAAGTCTTATATCAACAGCTACCTGATCATTTCTGCTTCGTGCGGTATGAAGTCTTTTGCCTGTCTGACCCAGTCTTTCGGTGAGTTCACCCTCGATAAATGTATGTATATCCTCTGCATTCGGGTCTATCTCAAGTTTACCGCTGTCAATATCGGCGAGTATTCCCTCAAGACCCTTTATTATAGCTTCAGATTCACTTTTGTCAATTATACCGCATTCACCAAGCATTTCTGCGTGAGCCATACTTCCCTCTATATCCTCACGGTACATACGGCTGTCAAAGGATATTGACGAATTGAAATCATTAGTCTTTTTATCTATTTCTTTTGAAAAACGCCCTGCCCAAAGTTTCAATTTAAACACCTCTTTTTTATTTTACGGACTGCTTGCGTATAAACAAAAAAACTTCGTTCATACGGAAACAGTCCAATACTTTTATAAAATGATATTCGGGCGGACAATGATTTTCTCACTGTTCGCCCTTAAATATCTTATTGTTTCAGGATGGCTTATTCTTTTACAAGTCCCTTTTTAGCCTGTACCTTTATCGGCAGACCAAAGAGATTGATGAAGCCTGCACTATCCTTCTGGTCATAAACTTCATCCTCGTCGAAGGTAGCTATATCCGAGTCATACAGTGAATAAGGTGATGTAACACCTGCATCAATGATGTTGCCCTTATACAGTTTAAGCTTTACATCGCCTGTAACAGTCTCCTGTGTGGAGTCTACAAAGGCGGAAAGTGCTTTTCTGAGGGGTGTATACCACTGACCGAAGTATACAAGCTCTGCAAAACGCAGACCAACCTGCTGTTTGAAATGATATGTGTCTCTGTCAAGTGTGATTTCCTCAAGCTTATTGTGTGCATGATAAAGTATTGTTCCGCCGGGAGTTTCATAAACACCTCTTGACTTCATGCCAACGAGTCTGTTTTCTACCAGATCAACAATACCTATACCATTTTCTCCGCCGAGCTGATTGAGCTTCTTAACGATCTCAACACTGCTGAGCTTTTCACCGTCAATAGCCACCGGAACACCTTTGTCAAAGGAAATTGTTACATAAGTGGGCTTATCGGGAGCCTGTTCGGGCGAAACGCCAAGCTCAAGGAAGCCTTCCTTATTATACATCGGTTCATTTGCAGGATCTTCAAGATCAAGTCCTTCATGTGAAATATGCCAGATGTTCTTATCCTTTGAATAATTTGTTTCTCTTGTTATTTTGAGAGGAATGTTATGTGCCTCAGCATAATCTATTTCCTCATCACGAGATTTAAGATCCCACTCTCTCCATGGAGCGATGATCTTCATATCGGGAGCAAATGCCTTTATAGCAAGCTCAAAACGAACCTGATCATTACCCTTGCCTGTGCAGCCGTGGCAGATAGCATCTGCACCCTCTTTAAGAGCTATCTCAACTATTCTCTTTGCAATGATAGGACGTGCAAATGATGTGCCGAGAAGATATTTGCTTTCGTATACTGCATCAGCCTTTATTGTCGGGAATACATAATCCTCAATGAATTCCTTATTAAGATCTTCGATATAAAGCTTTGATGCACCTGTCTTTTTAGCTTTTTCCTCAAGACCGTCAAGCTCTGTACCCTGTCCTACATCACCTGATACTGCAATAACTTCACAGTTATCATAATTTTCTTTGAGCCAGGGAATGATGATAGAAGTATCAAGTCCTCCGGAATAAGCAAGTACAACCTTTTTAATGTCACCCATGACAATTACCTCCGTTAAAAATAAATTACTCTATCATTATACAACTTTTTATACATTTTTCAAGTCCTAAATGAATATTGATCGAATATTCTGCATTTTTGTATGATATTACAATAGTTTTTAATATTTAAAAATATTTTTGATGATTCAGGCAGTAAAAACAGGGCTATTTTAGCATTATTGTCACCTTTTGAATCCTAAACGGAATAAAATCCGCATTTTTATATCTGCATAAACAATTCAAATATACATATTTTAATGTATATAGTGTATATTATTTATATTTTACTATCACATAAATATATGTTATAATATGTGCATATTCTTGTTACAGACCTTAACAGGATAAATAATATTAACGGAGGCAATTCATTATGGGTTTTATTACCACAACACCTGAAGAGATTAACAAAAACGTTTTCAAAACTATAGGCAGACAATGGATGCTTATTTCCGCCGGTGATGAAGAAAAAATGAATACCATGACTGCAAGTTGGGGCGGACTTGGTGTTTTATGGAACAAAAATGTATGCTTTACATTCATAAGAGATTCAAGATATACTCTTGAATTTATCGACAGCAAGGATTATTTTTCCCTTTCATTCTTCGGCGGAGAGCATATGGATGAACTGGTATTCTGCGGCAGAAATTCGGGCAGAAATACTGATAAGCTGAAAGAAACAGGTCTTACTGCTGTCTACGACCTTGAAGCTCCTTATTTTGAGCAGGCTGAAATGGTCATGATATGCAAAAAGCTTTATAAACAGAAAATGAATGCTGAAAGCTTTATAGACAAAACTCTTGTTGATAAAAATTATACTGACAACGACTGGCATGAATTTATCGTCGGTGAGATTGTTAAAGTATTAAAGAAGGGATGATTATGCGTACAGCACTTGTAACAGGTGCTTCAAAAGGTATCGGGGCAGAGTGTGCAAGACTGCTTGCAAAAAATGGCTATCGTGTCGTTATAAACTATAACCGCTCCCAAAATGCCGCCTCCGACCTTTTTGATGAACTGAAAAAAATAACCGATGTACAGATGATAAAGGCTGACATATCTTCTTCAGACGAAGTTAAAGAAATGTTTTCCGAAATAACTTACAACTTCGGAGGTATTGATATACTTGTAAATAATGCCGGTATAGCTCAGACAAAACTTTTTACAGATATAACCGATGATGACTGGAACAAAATGATTTCAACAAATCTCAGCGGTGCTTTTTATTGCTGCCGTGCTGCACTTCCTTATATGATAAGACAGCATTTCGGCAGGATAATAAATATCTCGTCAATGTGGGGACAGATCGGAGGCTCGTGTGAAGTACATTATTCCGCCACAAAAGCAGGTATAATAGGTCTCACCAAAGCTCTTGCAATGGAAGAAGCTTTAAGCGGTATTACTGTAAACTGCATAGCTCCCGGTGTTATCGCTACGGATATGAACTCCTGCTATTCCGATGAAGATATGAATGCTATAAAAAACGAAACCCCAACAGGTACTATCGGCACTCCTTTTGATATTGCAAGAACTGTTTTATTTCTCGCCTGCGATGATGCATCATTTATAACAGGTCAGGTGATAGGAGTGAACGGAGGTTTTGTTATATAAATC
>Ga0326511_10001088_pt1 | contig 23026 bp, 18 predicted proteins | sample 0_2496_0518_D_FD_203701 | JGI IMG/M metagenome (GOLD analysis project Ga0326511, IMG submission 203701) | Bovine rumen microbial communities from UC Davis, California, United States - 0_2496_0518 | ecosystem: Host-associated > Mammals > Digestive system > Stomach > Rumen | place: USA...
ACAAGCCCCGACCAGCCCGACGTAGAGCGTCCATAAAAGCCCCACCCCCGACCCCTCCCCCTGGGGAGGGGAGTATATAGGGGACTGCGCTCGAAAATCGAAAAACTGTAATTAACTCTCAACTCTCAAGACTGTCATTTAAATCGTAAATCCGCAAATCAGTAAATTAAATCGTAAATCCGTAAATCACTTAATCGTAAATCCGCAAATCACTTAATCGTAAACAAATGCAGATGTTAAAGGAACCTTGGAAAACCATCGTGCAGGTCGTCATAACGATTCTCACGGCCCTTACTACCACCGTGTCGGCGAATGCCTCGGGACTGACAAGTCAATTGGTCAGTATGCTTTAAATACACTGGATTATTTTTACACCCACCTTCCTCAAGCGAGACAAGGTGGGTGTCTGCATTGAAAAGGCGAATCTGAGCTATGCAAACAACTCACTTGCCCATGAAAAATGAATGAAATTAATAGCAAAATTTGGCAGTCAGAAAAAATAGTCGTAACTTTGCAGCCAATTATGCAGATACATATTAAAATGAATAATCCTCAGAATAACAATGCCTTCTCAATGATTGCCGACATGGAGGGCGATTTCTCACAATTAGAAAAAATCGATGAACCTAAGGAGATGGGTATCCTGCCCGTCAGGAACCTGGTGCTGTTCCCTGGCGTAGTGGCTCCTATTATCATCGGCAGGACATCGAGCCTTCAGCTGGTAAAGAAGGCCGAGAAGAACGGCTCGTTTATCGGTGTGTTCTGCCAGCGCGATCCTGAAACGGAGATACCAGGAAAGGAAGAACTTTACGAATACGGTGTGCTGGCCAAGGTCATGAAGATACTGACACTGCCAGGCAATAACGTGACAGCCATCGTACAAAGCTTCGGACGAATCACCATGCTCGAAATGGTCAAACAGACTCCCTACCTGAGTGCCATCGTAGAGACAGCCCCCGAAATGCAGCCCGAAAAGAACGACCGCGAATTTAAGACGGCAATGGACGACCTGCGCCAGCTGGTGGGCGAATACGTGACCATGTCTGAGGAGATACCCGACGAGGCACAGTTTGCCATCAACAATATACGCAACAACGTCATGGCCCTCAACTTCGTCTGCTCAAACATGCCTTTCCCCATCAAGGAGAAAGTCAATATGCTCTACCTCGACAATATCAAGGAACGTCTCTTCTCGGTCATGAAAGCACTGAACCGGGAGATTAACCTGCAGAACCTCAAGGCCGACATTCGCAACAAGACGCGTGAGGACATCGACGAGCAGCAGAAGAACTACTTCCTGCAGCAGCAAATCAAAAACATCCAGGCAGAGATAGGCAACGAGCAGACACCCGAGAGAAACGAACTCCTGCAGAAGGCAAAGAAAAAGAAATGGTCGACGGATACGGAAGCAGTGTTCATCAAGGAGCTGGGCAAGCTCGACAACCTGAATCCGCAGTCGCCCGACTATAACCTTCAGTTGAACTACTTGCAGCAGTTCGTGGCACTCCCTTGGGGAGAATACACAGAGGATGACCTGAACCTTGCCCGCGCCAAGAAGATACTCGACCACGACCACTACGGCATGGAGAAAGTGAAGGAACGCATACTGGAATACATGGCCGTGCTGTCGCTGCGTGGCGACCTGAAAAGCCCCATTCTCTGCCTCTACGGTCCTCCGGGCGTAGGAAAGACCTCACTGGGCAAGTCGATTGCCGATGCCATGAAGCGCAAGTACGTGAGAATGTCGTTAGGCGGACTGCACGACGAGGCTGAGATTCGCGGACACCGACGCACCTATATCGGAGCCATGCCCGGACGCATCATCAAAAACATACAGAAGGCCGGCTCGTCGAACCCTGTATTCATTCTTGACGAGATTGACAAGATTACGCAAGCTACCGTCAATGGCGACCCTGCGTCAGCCCTGCTCGAAGTGCTCGACCCTGAACAGAACAATGCTTTCCACGACAACTATCTCGATACAGACTACGATTTGTCAAAGGTGCTCTTCATCGCAACGGCAAACAATCTGAGTACCATTCCTCGTCCACTGCTTGACCGTATGGAGATTATCGAATTGAGCGGCTATATCACGGAAGAGAAGATCGAGATTGCCAAGCGTCACCTGATTCCGCGCGAACTGGAGAATACGGGTCTGAACACCATCAAGCCCAAACCCGTTCTCAGAAAGGCAGCCATCGAGAAAATCATTGAGCAGTACACACGCGAGAGCGGCGTTCGCCAGTTGGAGAAGCAAATCAACAAGGCCATGCGCAAGATTGCCTTCAACTACGCGATGAACAATGAGAAACCCCTACCCCTCTCCATTACCCCCGATTCGCTCGAAGACCTGCTGGGCAAGCCGCCTTTCTATCGCGACATCTATCAGGGAAACAGCTATGCCGGAGTGGTAACAGGACTGGCCTGGACGAGCGTGGGTGGCGAGATACTCTTCATCGAGACCTCGCTCTCGAAGGGAAAAGGCTCGAAACTCACCCTGACAGGTAATCTGGGCGACGTGATGAAAGAGAGTGCCGTACTGGCACTGGAGTATGTGAAGGCGCATGCCGAAACGCTCAACATCGACTACCGCATCTTCGACAACTGGAACATTCACATCCATGTGCCCGAAGGTGCTACGCCCAAGGACGGTCCTTCAGCTGGCATTACCATCGCTACCTCCATCGCCTCAGCACTCACGCAGCGCAAGGTGCGCAAGAACACGGCCATGACGGGCGAGATAACCCTGCGCGGAAAGGTGCTGCCCGTAGGCGGCATCAAAGAGAAGATACTGGCAGCGAAGCGTGCCGGCATCACCGACATTGTGATGTGCAGGGACAATGAGAAAGACATTCTCGAAATACCTGACATGTATCTCAAGGGAGTCTGCTTCCACTATGTGGAGAACGTGCAGGACGTATGGAAATTCGCGCTCACCGACGAAATAGTAGACCATCCGCTAAAGTTCGAGATTGACGAAGAACAAAAGAAAGAGAAATGACATTCGAACTGCAACATACCGACAAGGCCAGCGAAGCACGCGCAGGACTGATTACAACCGACCACGGGCAGATTAAGACCCCAATCTTCATGCCTGTGGGAACCTGCGGCAGCGTGAAAGGCATTCACTTCTCAGAACTACGCGAGCAGGTGAAAGCCCAGATTATCCTGGGAAACACCTATCATCTCTACCTTCGACCGGGACTCGACATCCTGCGTCAGGCTGGCGGACTGCACAAGTTCAACACGTGGGACCGTCCTATACTGACCGACTCAGGAGGCTTTCAGGTGTTCTCGCTGACAGGTATCCGCAAATTGCGCGAGGAAGGCTGCGAGTTCCGCAGTCATATTGACGGCTCGAAGCACATCTTCACCCCTGAGAATGTGATGGACACGCAGCGCATCATTGGTGCCGACATCATGATGGCCTTCGACGAGTGCCCCCCGGGACAGAGTGACTACCAATATGCCAAGCATTCGCTGGGACTCACCCAGCGTTGGCTGGACCGATGTATGAAACGCTTCAGCGAGACGGAACCTCTCTATGGCTACCGACAGTCGCTGTTCCCCATCGTGCAGGGCTGCACCTACAAAGACCTGCGACAGGAGGCTGCCAAATACATTGCCGACAAGGGTGCCGACGGCAACGCAATCGGCGGACTGGCGGTAGGCGAGCCGACGGAAGTGATGTACGAGATGGTGGAGGTGGTCAACGAGATTCTTCCGAAAGACCGTCCGCGCTATCTCATGGGGGTAGGAACGCCTCAGAACATTCTGGAGGGCATAGAGCGCGGCGTCGACATGTTCGACTGCGTCATGCCTACCCGCAACGGGCGCAACGCCATGCTCTTCACTTATCAGGGCACCATGAACATGCGAAACAAAAAATGGGAGAACGACTTCTCACCAATCGACCCCGACGGATGCGAAGTCGACAGGATTCATTCGAAAGCCTATCTGCACCATCTGTTCAAGGCTCAAGAACTGCTTGCCTTGCAGATTGCCTCCATCCACAACACAGCCTTCTACCTAAGACTCGTCACCGATGCCCGACAGCATATTGTGCAGGGCGACTTCGTGGAATGGAAGCGCTCGGTCATCGACAACCTGGGACGGAGGGTGTAACAAGCGTCCCTATATACATATATTAATTAGGATGAAGCGTATAAAAATAGCATTTCGGCGATTGAAACCCCACAGGATGATTTCGATTCTTGACAGGTATATCATCAAGAAGTTCATTGGCACGTATATCTATGCCATTGTCTTGATTATCTCGATATCAATCGTCTTCGACTTCAACGAACACATGACGAAGTTCGTGACCTATCACGCTCCTTGGCGAGCCATCATTTTCGACTACTATGCCAACTTCGTCCCCTACTTCGCCAACCTCTTCTCGCCGCTGTTCGTATTCATAGCCGTCATCTTCTTCACCTCGAAGTTGGCAGGCAATTCAGAAATAATTGCCATGCTGGCAGCAGGAACCAGCTTCAAGCGGCTCATGCGCCCCTATATGCTCTCGGCAGCATTGATTGCAGCTGTCAACTTCTATCTCGGTGCCTATGTCATTCCTCACGGTAACGTGATACGACAGAACTTCGAGTCGCTCTACAAGAACAACAAGAAGAACACTTCGGCACAGAACGTGCAATTGCAGGTGGCTCCAGGCGTCATCTCCTATATCCAGACCTACGACAACATCTCAAAAAGAGGTTACGGATTCTCGCTCGACAAGTTCGAGAAAAAGAAACTGGTGAGCCACATGACTGCCAACGTCATACAGTACGACACCATCTCGGACGAGCGCTACCACTGGAAGCTGAGCAACTACAAAATCAGGACGCTGAAAGGACTGCGCGAGCATATCGAGACCGGCTACGAGCTGGATACGGTCATCATGATGGAGCCGATGGACCTCGTATTCTCGAAAGGACAGCAGGAAACATTCACATCGCCCGAACTGCTGCGCTATATCACCAAACAGAAAGACAGAGGCTCGTCGAACGTGGTGCAATACGAAGTGGAATACCACAAACGCATAGCTACGTCGTTCGCATCGTTCATCCTCACCATCATCGGAGCCTCACTGTCTTCGCGTAAGCGTAAAGGCGGAATGGGCATGTACTTGGGAATAGGACTTGCACTCTCGTTTGCCTATATCCTGCTGCAAACCATCAGTGCCACATTTGCTATCAACGCAGGAACACCTGCCATACTGGCAGCGTGGATTCCAAATATTCTCTATGCCTTCATAGCCTACTTCTGCTATCGTCAGGCACCGAACTGATTTGACAATTTTGATGATTTTACGAATTTCACGATTTGACGATGACATTTGAAGAAACTTACTTGAATGACAATATTCTCGATGCGCTCTACGACATGCACTTCGAGGAGATGACACCAATACAAGAAAAATGTATCCCTCAGATACTTGACGGGAAAGACGTGCTGGGCGTGGCACAGACAGGAACAGGAAAGACAGCAGCCTACCTGCTGCCTATCCTCTCGATGCTCGATGACGGCGGATTCCCAGAAGACGCCATCAACTGTGTGGTCATGTCGCCCACACGCGAACTGGCTCAGCAGATTGACCAGGCTATGGAGGGATTCTCCTATTATTTAGAAGGCGTATCATCGATTGCCGTCTATGGAGGCAACGATGGGTCACGATTCGATCAGGAAATAAAAAGCTTGCGAGGCGGGGCACCCGTAGTCATTGCTACGCCAGGACGATTGCTCAGTCACCTGAAGGTGGGCAACCTCGACCTTTCGCGCACCTCTTTCTTCGTGCTCGACGAGGCTGACCGCATGCTCGACATGGGATTTTCTGATGATATCCTTCAAATCAACAAACTGCTTCCTCCAACGTGTCAGAAGATCATGTTCTCTGCCACGATGCCCGAAAAGATTCGCGAGCTGGCAGTATCGCTGCTTCATCATCCGGTTGAGGTGAAAATTGCCGTGAGCCGTCCTGCAGAGAAAATCAGACAGTCGGCCTACGTGTGTTACGATCCACAGAAACTGGGCATCATTCAGCACATGTTCAAGGATGGCGACCTGAAGCGCGTCATCATCTTCTGCGGCAAGAAAGACCGTGTGAAGGACATCAACCGAGAGTTGAAGCGAATGAAAATCAATTGTGCCGCTATGCACTCTGATCTCACTCAGGCTGAGCGCGACGAGGTGATGTATCAGTTCAAAGCAGGACATATCGACGTGCTGGTGGCAACGGACATTGTGAGCCGAGGCATTGACATCGACGATATTCGGATGGTCATCAACTTCGACGTTCCACACGATTCAGAAGACTATGTACACCGCATAGGACGAACTGCCCGTGCCGATCGCGATGGAGCAGCTGTCACGTTTGTCAACGAGCGCGACATCTATCGCTTCCAGCAAATTGAACGCTTCCTGAAGAAAGAAATCGAAAAATTGCCTTTGCCCGAGGGGTTAGGCGAAGGGCCTGAATACAAGGCTGCACCAGCAGACGGGGGAAAGAAGCACTATCGTCATCGTGGCGGTCACGGAAAAGGACGTAAGGGCAACGGCCGCAATGGTCAGCATCGCAACAAAAGAGGAAGTGGAACAGCTCCTCAGAAACAATAGCAAACAAGACTGGAAAAACAAAAAGGCTTCAGAATCATGATTCTGAGGCCTTTATTCTCATGGAATACTCGCAACCACAATACTGCTGATTATAGAAATCGTATTCACGCAACAACTGGTTGCGCCGCTCATAGAGTCCACCTTTGCGCCAGTTTTGCGCCCAGAACGATACGGAAGGAACGGCTTGTTCAGCCAGTCGGCCGGCACGTTCAATCTGCTCAAGACTCTTCCAGCGCGATGATGCAAGCGTAGTGGTAAACCAACGGATATGCTGACGCTCAGCCTCACGCGCAGTTTCCGTGAGGCGAAACGTGAAGCATACTTCACAGCGTTTGCCCCGTTCCGGCTCGCACTCCAAGCCGCACACGTAGTCTAACCACTGCTGGTGGTTGTAGTCACCGTCAATCCACTTGAGACCTAATGACGCTGCATGACGCTTGCTCTCCAACTTGCGTATTTCGTATTCTTCACGAGGATAAATATTCGGATTAAAATAGAAAATCACAGGGCGGATATCATGAGCCATCAACCATTCAACAATGGCCGATGAACAAGGAGCGCAGCAAGCGTGTAGCAACACCTCATGCAAGTCCTCAGGAACAATGATAGGGGGCTGTTTCATCTCTCAATTCTCAATTCTCAATTTTCAATTCTCCGCTCGGCGCTTGCGACGCTTTGCTTGCAAAGAATTCTCAGAGTCCTCTTGCTTTCCAGACGCGATCCTTTGCAGCATTAATCTCCTGGAACTTCTTCTCAGCAGCCCGTCGCACATCGTCGCCAAGCGCAGCTACACGGTCAGGATGATGTTCAAGGGCTAATCGGCGGTAGGCTTTCTTCAGTTCATCGTCAGTAGCATCAGGACTCACTCCAAGCACTTTATAGGCTGACTCCAGATCATCATGACCCATATTGAGCATCGAGTCAACTTCCGAGGTTGACAGTTCCATCCAGCGACTCACGTCCTTGAGAGCATCTACCTCTTTCGGGTCAACAGAGCCGTCAGCTTTTGCAATCATCACAAGGAAGTTGAGCAGTTGGAGGCGTCCACTGCGATCAACGTGCATGACAATTTGCGCACAACTCTGTTTTATCAGCTCACGATAGGCCATTTCACCGCGCGACTGCGAGTGCTCAAAGAGCTTACGAAGAATCTGGTCGCCCTGCACCTTTGCCTCGTCACCAAAGTTCTGGCGTAGCCACTCGCGCACCAATTCCATTTCTGAGTGCATGATGCGCCCGTCGGCCTTGATGATATAGGATGCAAGCACCAACAGTGAGAACAGGAAGCTGTTGCGGTCGCCCTGCTGACGCACTTGTTCCTCGCTTGCTTCGTTTGAACTATCTGAACCGAAAAATGATGACGACTGACCGCCAGACTCGAAAGATGAGCCTATCCAATAGCCAATAAGTGCTCCAAACGGGCCGGCAACGAACCATCCTATCGCACCTCCAATCCATTTTCCTAATGCCATAACGTAGTCAAATTAAAAAACTGTATTACACTGTTTGGGGTTAATGAATAAACAGTGATAGTCGTTTATAAACAGAAAAGAGAATGTGCCTTCACTTGACACATTCTCCTATAATATAACACTCGAAAATTACTTGTTCACCTGGAACTTCGTGTCACCGCTCTTGAAGAAGGCGTTAATCTGGCAGGCGGCAGCAATACCTGCATTGGTATTGGCTTCAGCTGTCTGAGCACCCATCTTCTTGGGGGTTGAGAAGTAACGGCCTTCGAACTTGGCAAAGTCGGCGTTGGCATCGGGCATGATGTCAGTAATGAATTTCAGGTCCTGACGCTCTTCCATCAGCTTCAGCAACTCAGGCTCGTTGATAACTTCCTTACGGGCAGTATTCACCAAAATGCCGCCTTTCTTCATTTTGCCGACAAGTGCATAGTTGATGCTCTGCTTTGTCTCAGGAGTGGCAGGGATATGGAGAGAAACCACATCGCAGGTCTCGAAAAGAGCATCCTGGTTAGCAACGGCATGTACGCCAGCCTTCTCGATTACCTCTGCAGGGCAGAAAGCATCGTAAGCATAAACATCCATGCCAAATCCCTTGGCAATGCGAGCTACGTTGCGGCCTACATTACCGAAAGCAAGAATACCTAATTTCTTACCCATCAACTCTGTGCCTGCCTTGCCATTAAAGAACTGACGGACAGCAAACACCAGCAAGCCAAACACCAACTCAGCCACTGCATTTGCATTCTGACCTGGCGTATTCTCAGCCACCACATGATGGGCAGTAGCGGCAGCAAGGTCGATATTGTCATAACCTGCACCGGCACGAACCACTATCTTCAGCTGCTTGGCGGCGTCAAGCACCTCAGCATCAACCTTGTCGGAACGGATAATCAATGCATCAGCATCTTTCACAGCCTCCAACAGCTGTGCCTTCTCGGTGTACTTCTCCAGCAGTGCCAGCTCATTACCTGCACTTTCAATCTCTTTACGAATGCCTTCAACAGCAGCTGCTGCAAAAGGTTTTTCGGTTGCTACTAATACTTTCATAATTGTCAATTACTGATTATATCAATTGTCAATTAGGGATACTTATATCAACTGTCAATTAGTGATTTGCCTCGAATTCCTTCATGCAAGCCACCAGTGCATTGCAGCCCTCGATGGTCTGTGCATTGTAGCAAGAAGCACGGAAGCCGCCTACCGAGCGATGACCCTTCACGCCAACCATTCCCTTAGAAACAGCGAAGTCAAGGAAGTCTTTCTCCAGTTCCTGATACTCAGGAGCCATCACGAAGCAGAGGTTCATGAGCGAACGGTCTTCTTTCTTAGCTGTGCCAACAAAGCACTTATTGCGGTCAATCTCGCCATAAACAATCTCTGCACGCTGCTTAGCCAACTTGTCCATAGCCTCGACACCACCCTGCTTCTTAATCCAACGCAGGTTTTCGAGAGCTGAGTAGATGGGTACCACAGGAGGAGTATTGAACATAGAACCCTTGTCGACATGGGTGCGATAGTCAAGCATCGTGGGAATCTGACGAGGAGCCTTACCCAGTGCATCGTCCTTCACGATAACAATAGTCACACCAGCCATAGCCAGATTCTTCTGGGCACCTGCATAGATAGCATCATACTTAGCTACGTCAACAGGACGAGAGAAAATGTCAGAAGACATGTCGGCAATGAGACGCACAGGCACATCGAGATCCTTGCGAATCTCCGTACCGTATATAGTATTATTAGTGGTGATGTGAAGATAGTCAGCATCAGCAGGCACCGTCCAGTCTTTGGGAATGAAGGTATAATTGGCATCGGCAGAAGAAGCCACCTCGACAACCTCACCAAAGAGCTTAGCCTCTTTCATTGCTTTCTTTGCCCACACACCAGTGTTCAGATAGGCAGCTTTCTTAATCAGGAAGTTGTAGGGAATCATGCAAAACTCAAGGGATGCACCACCACCGAGGAAAATAACCGAATAGCCTTCAGGAATCTGCAGCAGCTCTTTTACCAGAGCCACAGCCTCATCAACAACAGGCTGAAAGTCTTTTGCACGATGGCTGATCTCCATCAAAGAGAGACCCGAGCCATTGAAGTCTAAACACTGTTTAGCAGTGGCCTCAATAACCTCACGTGGAAGCATGGATGGACCCGCATTAAAGTTATACTTCTTCATAAATTTAAAAGTTGTTTGTATGATAAAATGTTCATTCGTTACAAATTCGTGTGCGAAATTACACTTTTTATTTCATTCGGGCAAATATTTTTGCCATTATTTACCAAATCACCTCGTTTTACTATCATATTGCAAAGTTGAATTATCAGAAAAAGAGTTGGCACGATATTTGCAATCACAAATGCGAAAGAAATAACAAAACTAACATTTCAATAAATATGCAAAAAGGTAACATTGGGGTTACAACTGAGAACATCTTCCCCGTCATCAAAAAGTTTCTCTATTCTGATCATGAAATTTTCCTCCGTGAGATGGTTTCAAATGCCGTCGATGCCACCCAGAAAATGAAGACTCTTGCCGAAAAGGGCGAGTTCAAGGGAGAACTGGGCGACCTGACCGTACACGTTGCGCTTGATACTGATAAAGGAACCATTACCATCAGTGACCGTGGTATTGGTATGACCGAGGAGGAAATTGACAAATATATCAATCAGATTGCATTCTCGGGCGTTACCGATTTCCTCGAAAAATACAAGGATAACGCCAACAACATCATCGGTCATTTCGGTCTTGGCTTCTACTCTTCGTTCATGGTGGCCAAGAAAGTGGAGATTGTCACCAAATCCTACAAAGACGGCAGCAAAGCAGTGAAATGGAGCTGCGATGGAAGTCCCGCCTACGAGATTGACGAGGCTGATCGTGAAGACCGAGGCTCAGACATCATCCTCTACATTGATGATGACTGCAAGGAATTTCTGGAAAAGTCGAAGATTCAGGAGTTGCTCAACAAATACTGCAAATTCCTGCCCGTGCCAGTTGCTTTTGGCAAGAAGACTGAATGGAAGGACGGTAAGCAGGTTGACACGGCTGAGGACAATATAATAAATAATGTGGAACCATTGTGGACGAAAGCCCCTTCAACCCTGAAAGACGAAGACTACAAGTCGTTCTACCGCACGCTCTATCCCATGCAGGACGAGCCTCTGTTCTGGATTCACCTGAACGTTGACTATCCTTTCAACCTCACAGGTATCCTCTACTTCCCACGCATCAAGAACTCACTCGAATTGCAGAAAAACAAAATTCAGCTCTACTGCAATCAGGTGTTTGTCACCGATCAGGTGGAAGGCATAGTACCGGAATTTCTGACATTGCTTCACGGTGTGATTGACTCGCCCGATATTCCCTTGAATGTAAGCCGCAGCTACTTGCAGAGCGACCGCGAGGTGAAGAAAATCTCAACCTATATCACCAAGAAAGTGAGTGACCGTCTGAAAGCTATCTTTAATGAAGACCGCAAGGCATACGAAGAGAAGTGGGATAACCTGAAGCTCTTCATCAACTATGGCATTTTGACAGAGGAGGGCTTCTACGACCGTGCGAAAGATTTTTCACTGTTTAAGGACACAGAAGGCAAATACTTCACCTTCGATGAGTACAAGACGCTGATAGAGGCCTCACAAAAAGACAAGAACGACCAGCTTATCTACCTCTATGCCACCGACAAGGAAGAGCAGTTCTCTTATATCAAGGCCGCTCAAGACAAGGGCTATTCAGTGCTTCTGTTCGATGGCCAGCTCGACGTACCCTGCATTCAGACCCTGGAGCAGAAATTCGAGAAATCTCGTTTCACCCGTGTTGATAGCGACATCGTAGACCGTCTGATTGTCAAAAGCGACGCTCCCAAGAGCACGCTGACAGACAACGAGCGTGACAATCTGTCAGCCGTCTTCCAGTCGCAAGTGCCTAAGTTGGAAAAAGCTGAATTTATGGTCGAGGTCGATGCTTTAGGAGAAGAAGCCCGTCCTGTCGTAATTACCCAGAATGAATGGATGCGCCGCATGAAAGAGATGAGCCGCTATCAGAGTGGCATGAGCTTCTACGGTCAGATGCCTGATTCATTTAACTTAGTACTCAACTCAGACCACCGTCTCGTAAAGGCTGTCCTTAATGATGCACAAGCAGCCCTGACCGAAGAACTGAAACCCATTGAGAGCGAGATCAGGGGTCAAGAGGCTCGTCTTGCCGCCCTGAACCAGCAGACGGAGAAAAAGAAGCCCGAGGAGATTACGCAAGAAGAGAAAGACGACAAGGCAAATACGCAGAAAGTCATTGACGAGCAGAAGGAGAAAAAAGAGCAACTCATCGGCGACTATGCCAAGAAGAATGCGATTGTTCACCAACTCATTGATTTGGCTCTGTTGCAGAACGGCCTGCTCAAGGGTGAGGCCCTTGACCGCTTCCTCAAGCGCTCAGTAGATCTGATCAAGTAAAGAAAGTGTTAGCTTGATTAAGTAAAAACACGAAATATTAGCTTATAACGAAGGACTGACAATCAGCGTGGTTGTCAGTCCTTTTTGTGTTAATTTATGAAAACAGAACAGATAATAGATAATTTCTTCTTACCTTTGTAGGCAATAAACTAAATTGGAACGGAACAAACAACTTGTCAATGAAGCAAAGCAAGATAAACGAGGTGCTGCTGCGTAATGTGGCACTACTGTCAAAACAAGGCGGACGCGAGGAAGAGATGATTCCGCAAGGCGCTGCCCCACTGCCCGATGTGGAAGAGGTAAAAGAGATTGTAGCTTTGGTAAAGAGCATCATCTTTACCGACTATTTCTACAAACGTCAGCCAGAAGAGCAGATTCGCTCGTTCTACATTGGTGGTAATCTGGAAGAGCTCTACACGTTGCTTCGCCGACAGATTGCCCGAGGACTGCAATTTGGCAGTTGTGAGGATTGTGGTGAAGAAAAGATTCTTTCGTCAGCTGAAGAACTGTCATTGCGTTTCATTGATGAGTTGCCTGAGATTAAGCGACTGCTCTACACTGATGTTGAGGCGATGTTCCGCAACGATCCTGCTGCAACAAACTATGGCGAGGTCATCTACTGTTATCCTGTAGTCAACACGATGACCCATTATCGCATCGCTCATGTACTTCACAAGATGCAGGTTCCTGTCATTCCCCGCATCATTACTGAGCAGGCACACTCGAAGACGGGTATCGACATACACCCTGGAGCTACTATAGGTGAGTATTTCGCCATTGACCACGGGACGGGTGTGGTTATTGGCGAGACCTGTATCATCGGTAATCACGTGACGCTCTATCAGGGTGTGACACTGGGTGCCAAGAGTTTCAAATACGATGCCCAGGGCAATATGCTCAACATACCTCGACATCCCATTATCGAAGACAATGTCACTATCTATTCAAACGCTTCTATTCTGGGGCGCATCACGATTGGACACGACTCGGTGATTGGTGGTAACATTTGGGTCACCAACGACATTCCCCCTCACTCCCATATTCAGCAGCTCAAAGCCGTTGACCTGCGCTTCCAGGGAGGATTGGGCATCTAATAAAACAGTCAGCACCGATGAAAGGAATCTGTCGCTTTACTCTCCTTTTCTCCATTTCGCTGTTGCCACTCACGCTTTGTGCAAAACATCGTGTGTGGTCATCTCAGGTGAAAAGCCTCCAAGTCGTGGTCAACCAGAACTGGACCCGCCTTCCCGTCATGACCCTGGGCAGCGATGATGTGCTGCACGTCCATTTCGATGAACTCTCTCACACCTATCACCGCTATCTTATACGTTTGGAACATTGTGAGCCAGACTGGACACCTACGGAAGGACTTTTCGAGAGCGACTGGCTGGAAGGTTTCAACGAACAGCCTATCGAAGACTATGAGAGCTCGGTCAACACAACTGTGCTCTACACCCATTATCATTTTTCCATTCCCAACGAACATTGCCGTCTGAAACTCAGCGGCAACTATCGCATACACGTCATTGATGAGGATAATGACAATGCAGAGGTGCTGACAGCTGAGTTTCGCGTGGTTGAACCCATCATGAATATCGGGTTGGGAGTGACCACAAATACCGACATAGACTTGAATGACAAGTGCCAGCAGGTGTTTATGACTGTCAACTATAACAGCATTCGCGTGTCTAATCCCCAAGAACAGATACAGACGCTTGTCATGCAGAATGGGCGGGAGGACACCCAGCGAGAGAACATACGTCCCACCTACATTACACCCAAGGGACTTCAATGGGATCACAGCCGTCAGCTCATCTTTGATGCCGGTAATGAATATCACAAGTTTGAAGTGCTTGACATCAGCCACCCAACAATGGGACTGGCTCACATAGCATGGGATGAGAACGAGGGACATTATCACGCATACCCTTTCTTCTGTGAGCTACGACGTAACTACATCTATGACGAAGACGCCAATGGCGCTTTCTACATACGCAATAGCGACAATGTTGAAAACGACTATTCGAGCGACTATGTCTATGTACACTATCAACTTATAGCCCAACGCCAGTATGACTACGCAAAAATAATCATCGACGGTCAATGGACAACTGAAGATCCTGATTTCTATGTGATGAACTATGACGTAAGCGATGGTTCCTATCATGCCGTCGTACTTCAGAAACAGGGCTACTACAACTATCAGTTGCTGATGCTCGGTGCCGACGGACAGACGCATCCCGTTCCTGAAGAAGGCTCGTTCTATCAGACGGAGAATCGCTACGATGCTATGGTATATTATAAAGGTACGGGAGAGCGCACATGGCGACTGGTAGGTTTCCAAGAGAAAGTTGCCAAATTCTGAAAGCCCGACAGGCATCTTCTCCTTCAAACCGTTATTTTTCTTGGCAACATTTGGTGGTTTAAAGAATTTATATTACTTTTGCAGCAAATAAATCAAGCTATGGCAGCAGACAAAATACGCATCAAAGATATTGCGGAACGCGCTGGCGTTAGCGTGGGCACAGTAGACCGTGTACTCCATAAGCGCCCCAATGTGTCAAAAGAGGCACGTGAGAAAGTCGAGAAGGCACTTGAAGAGATGGACTACAAACCCAATATGTATGCTTCGGCATTGGCCTATAACAAAGACTATCGCTTCTTCCTGCTCATTCCCAGCCACGCTAACGAGGCCTATTGGGACGAGATAGAAGAAGGTGCCACCGCAGCCACTGAGAACCGACGCGACTTTGGCATTTCGCTCCACATCATGTACTATGAGCGGTTCAATCCGCCAAGTTTCACTAAAACGGCCAATGAGTGTCTGAAAGAGCAACCCGACGGAGTTATTGTCGTGCCATCGACACTTGAAGCCACCCGCCTGTTTACTGACAAACTGCATCAACAACAAATTCCCTTTCTTCTACTCGACTCCTATATGCCCGACCTCAAGCCATTGGCTTTCTACGGGCAGGATTCCTTTCAAAGCGGCTACTTTGCAGCACGTATGCTCATGCTTGTAGCAAGCAAGGAAAAAGAAATCATGCTGATGAAACTGCTGAAGAACGGTCAAGTAGGCTCAAAACAGCAGATGAACCGCGAGACTGGTTTCCGCCATTACATGATGGATCACTTCCCCGACGTGAAGATTACCGAAGTAAACCTGCCCTGGGATCAACCTGAGATTTACGAAAAGACGCTCGAAGCATTCTTCGCCAAGCATCCGCACATTCACCATTGCATCACGTTCAACTCGAAAGCCCACATCGTAGGCGAGTTCCTGCTGCGCTCCAATCGTAGGGATGTGCAGATTATGGGGTATGACATGGTGCCAAAGAATGCCGAATGTGTGCGTCAGGGCAGCATCTCCTTCTTGGTGGCACAGCATGCCTACCTTCAAGGCTATTCTTGCGTCTGGGCGCTTTTTGATGCTATTATCATGAAGCGCGAGGTGAATCCCGTCAACTATATGCCCATTGAGTTGCTGACACGTGAGAACATCGATTTCTATAGACGAACAAACTAAAATAAAAACATGGAACAGAAAACTTACTTAAAAATTAATCCTGCTGACTCAGTCGTAGTCTGCTTGGTAGAGAAGAAAAAGGGCGACGTCATTGAAGCTGGAGGCGAACGTGTCGTATTAGCCGAGGATGTGCCTGCTGGTCACAAAGTGCTGCTGCGCGACGTAAAAGAAGGCGAGAACATCATTAAGTATGGCTATCCCATCGGTCATGCCCGCAAGGATTTGAAAGCAGGCGAATGGGTGAATGAGAATAATTTGAAGACCAATCTTTCTGGTACGCTTGAATATACATATCAGCCTGTAGACGAGAAACTTAATATCAAAAAGGAGAACCGCAGCTTTAAAGGATATGTACGCAAAAACGGTGACGTGGGTGTCCGTAATGAAATATGGATTGTGCCTACAGTTGGTTGCGTCAACGGCATTGCTGAGCGGCTGGCTAAGCAACTGAGAGAAGAAACGAAATGCGAAGGCGTAGACAGCATCTATACTTGGCATCACAACTTCGGCTGTTCGCAGCTCTCAGGCGACCATGAGAACACGCGAAAGGTGTTACGCGACATCTGTCTGCATCCCAATGCTGGCGCTGTGTTGGTACTGGGTCTCGGTTGTGAGAACAATCAACCCGACGAATTTATGAAGATGCTGGGCGATTACGACAAGCAGCGCATTCGTCTCCTGGTGACTCAGCAAGTAGAGGGCGACGAGGTTGAGGCTGGCATGCAAATCCTTCGTGAGCTGTACGATATTGCCCGTCAAGACAGGCGCGAAGAGGTTCCTGTATCGAAGTTGCGCGTTGGTTTGAAATGTGGTGGTTCTGATGGTTTCTCTGGCATCACTGCCAATCCGTTAGTTGGCGAGTTCAGCGACTGGCTCGTAGCTCAGGGAGGAACAAGTGTGCTCACAGAGGTTCCTGAAATGTTTGGTGCTGAAACGATTCTCATGAACCGTTGCGAGACACCTGAACTGTTCGAGAAGACCGTTTCGCTCATCAACAACTTCAAGGAATATTTCCTCTCTCATGGTGAGCCTGTAGGTGAGAATCCTTCACCAGGTAACAAGGCAGGTGGCATTTCCACCCTTGAGGATAAGGCTTTAGGATGCACTCAGAAATGCGGACGCGCTCCTGTTTCAGGCGTGATGGAATACGGCGACCGTTTGGAAAACACCGGTCTCAACCTGCTTTCTGCACCAGGCAACGATCTTGTCGCAGCTACGGCACTTGCTTCGTGCGGCTGCCACTTAGTACTTTTCACTACAGGTCGTGGTACCCCCTTTGGCACTTTCGTCCCCACGATGAAGATTGCCACTAATCCTACCCTTGCCCGTCGCAAGCCCAACTGGGTAGATTTCTCTGCTGGTCAGCTGGTTGAAGGACGCACGATGGAGGAACTGGTTCCCGAATTTATTGACAAGGTGCTGAGTGTTGCCTCAGGCGAGAAAGCCCGTAACGAAGAGAACGACTACCGCGAGATTTCTATCTTCAAGAACGGTGTAACCCTATAAACGAACACTCAAGAGTGAAGACGAAACACGCTAAAGTGAAGACGAAGCACTCTCAAGTGAAGACATAAAACACTAAAGTAAGATTTAATGAGAAAAGGTCTGCTTGCACTATCACCACTATTGGTGTTCATCATTTTGTATTTAGTCACGAGCATTATTGCCCGTGACTTTTACAAAGTGCCCATCACCGTAGCCTTCATGGTGTCGAGCGTTTATGCTGTTGCTATCACAAAGGGCAAGCTGCGTCGCTGCATCAATGTGTTCAGCCGTGGAGCAGGAACTCCTGAGATGATGCTCATGATTTGGATATTCGTGCTGGCAGGGGCTTTTTCTCATTCGGCAAAGGTGATGGGAAGTATTGATGCTACTGTCAACCTGACCCTTTCGCTGCTACCCTCAGAGATGCTCTTGGCAGGACTGTTTCTGGCAGCCTGTTTCATTTCGCTATCGATAGGCACCAGTGTGGGTACAATTGTCGCGTTGACTCCCATCGCTGCAGGCGTTGCCGCGCAGACAGACCTCTCTGTGGCAATGGTGACTGCCATTGTGGTGGGCGGCTCATTCTTTGGTGATAACCTCTCGTTCATCAGCGACACGACAATTATCGCTACGCAGACCCAAGGATGCCAGACAAGCGACAAATTCAAGGTCAACTCCTTTATCGTGGCTCCAGCAGCCATTCTCATTCTCTGTATCTATCTCTTCATGGGACAAGGTGTGACGGTTTCTGCACAAATAGGCGTTATTGACTACTGGAAAGTATTGCCCTATTTGGTGGTACTGATAACGGCAGTCCTCGGATTGAACGTGATGGCAGTCCTTACGTTGGGCATTTTGCTGACAGGCACGATAGGAATCAGCAACGGTGCATTTGACGTCTACGGTTGGTTCCAGTCGATGGGAAACGGCATCATCGGTATGGGTGAACTGATCATTATTACTCTGATGGCTGGCGGCCTGTTGGAAGTAATCAAGCACAACGGCGGCATCGACTTCATCATCAACCGACTGACAAGACGCATTCATGGCAAGCGTGGTGCCGAATTGTCCATAGCATCTCTGGTGTGCGTGGTCGATGTGTGTACAGCCAACAACACCGTTGCCATCATCACCGTGGGCAGCATTGCCAAGAAGATTGGCGAACGCTACGGTTTAGATCCTCGCAAGTGTGCCTCACTGTTAGACACTTTCTCGTGCTTTACACAAGGATTGCTTCCATACGGTGCGCAACTGCTCATGGCAGCAGGATTGGCGCAAGTGAATCCTATCACCATCCTACCCTACCTCTATTATCCAGTAGCCATCGGCTTCGCTGCGTTCTGCGCCATCCTACTGAGATACCCGAAGAGGTATTCGTGAGAGTTCTTCGCAAGCGAAGCGTCGCTTCGCGCCGAGCGGAGAATTGAGAATTGAGAATTGAGAATTATGAATGAAATATTGACTCAGAATTTCTTTGCTTTGCTTCGTTCAGGAGCCTTTGCAACCGACGAGACCATTGAGCCTATGTCGGCTTGGAAGTGGAAACGATTGTTCCAGTTCTCTGTCATGCATGGACTGAGTGCTTGGATGTATGAGGGAGTACAACGTTGCAGCAGCCAGTTCTTTCTTCAACTGCCCGACGGACTTGAGGACGAGTGGAAGGAAACACTCAACATGAAGTACGAATACAAGCAGATGCCGCTGACCAACAAACTGTTGAGGCGAGCTTTAGACCATCTGATTGACGAAGACACCAACGAATCATCTCAAGAGCCATCGCCAACACTTACCTTTTTCCTTATTCTGGTCGACATCAGCAAACATATACTGAACATTGGTATTCCATTGGCATTCATTGTTGAAGCAGGATTATTCCTCAGAAACAAGGGCGACAAGGTAGATTATGTGAAGCTGGAGGAATGGATTAGCCGTCTGAAGATTGGAGGAATGGCACAATTGACAGCCGACATACTGGTGAATCTCTTAGGATTCACCGTTGACGAAATTCCCTTCTGGAACGAGAAGAAGCGGAAAGACTTCTCGCTGATTGACAAGGAAATGTTTGCCCTTCGCCCCTCGGAAATGAATAACTGGTATTTCCAGCAGGGCAAGGACATCTTCGTACATACTTCGAACTCATCGGCCATGTTCTGGCAAGTGAACCACTCGTTGCGCTTCTTCCGCTATTATCCGTTCGAGAGCGTTACCAACCTCGTCACCTCTTTTGCCCACTCGCTTACCCATATCGAAGAGTAAGTTAAAAAAACACTCTGCATCGCACCACTTCGGTATTCTCGTCCCTACAGATGCGTATAGAGAAGTCCTGTGGCCCAGATTCTTCCTGATAGAACGACAGACGGTCGCCCTGATGAGCCTCAGCCACGTAGGCAATTTCCAGCCGTTTGATCTGATGCTCGCGATACCACGCAAGATCCCATAGGTCGAGTACATGCTCTATATACTTCACCGAATTGATATGTCCATTGATGTCCACATCATTATAATAGGTGTCGATGGTTCGCTTCAATACCGCCTCATTACTCATTTTCACACGCCCTCCTTTGTCTATGGGGCACTCCTTGTCTTTCACGATCCACTCAGTAATGGCACCATCGTGAATGGCCAGCAAGTCTGTCGGCTGACGGCTTTCGGTGTCAATCATCGCCCACACGCTGCGTCCATAGCCAAAGACGCGCCCGTCCTCGCCTACTACCCTGAAATTACGCTGAGTAAAGAACCGCATGGCATTCTCCACCCACGTTTCCACATAGAATTTCTCATATTGGCTGGGCATCTCTGTCATCTCAATAGCCAATCGTGAGAGCACCCATGTTTTGTTAATAGTATTCAGGTATTTCATACCGAACCCACGGTCAGTAGAGTGGAAATCAGCAGCATTCAGCATGTGATTGCCCAAATGTCCCATCATCAGCAAGCCTTTGAAGTCGCAATGAAACGGCTCGGCCATAAAAAGATATTTACCGATCTTATCCATTATTATGATTTATGAATTGTCATTTATGATTTGTGCATGTTCAATGATGCATGTGTGAATGATGTGTTATGAATTAAGGATTCAGTTCTTCAAGACGTATATTGCGCAGTTTCTTCAGATACTGGCCACGCATGTCGACCACCTGCATCCATTTGTCGCTCAGCACATTGCCGAGCGGGAGTTCAATACGCCAACTGCCTTGCGCTTCCAGTCTGTCGGCCATCACGCCTACGCTCAGATTCTCCAAGCTCTCAGCTGGCACATATTGCGATGCAGCCCCCTTCTCGTCGGTAGTCACCTCAATGACGAGCCGGGCTTCTATCAGTTTGAAAAGCAAGTCGTTGACCACACGGATGGGGATGCCTGTCTCCTCGCGCAGTTCCTCACCCGTAGGAGCCTTGCGCCCATCGGCAAACCTGCGGCATATTCTCGACATGAGAATGGCCGAGAGCATCATGCGATAGCGGTGGCTGATGTCGCTGGTCATCGTGTCGTAGTCGTAATAGTCAAGATTCTGACTGGTATAACTCAGTTCTGCGCCAAACAAGCAGATGGTCCACGAGATCTGCACCCACAACATGAAGAGCGGCAACGCTGCGAACGAGCCATAAATGGCGTTGTAGCTGGTCATCCAAATCTGCGAATGTATATAGAAGAACTGCAGCCACTGCATGGCGATACCTGCCAAGATGCCTGGCACAATGGCATTTTTCACCTTCACATGCGTGTTAGGCATAAAGACATAAAGGGCGATGAACAAGCCCGACATGAGCACGTATGGCGACAGTTTCACCAAGAAACGCACAAACCACCCCAGGAGCACAAAATCGGGGAATGACGAAGCGATGGTCGCCACGAAAATGCTCAAGCCTGACGATACCACTATCAATATCGGGAAGAGGAAGAACATGGCTAGATAGTCGGTAAACGTGCGGAATATGCTGCGTGGCTTCTTTACCTGCCATATTTCGTTGAATGCCTGCTCAATGTTGCTCACCAGCATCAATACCGTATAGAGCATGAAGACCAGACCCACTCCGAGGAAGATGCCACTCTTCGTATGGACCAGATAGCTGTTTACCCAGCCTATGATGACCTCGCCAGCTTGTGGCTGAGAAACGAGAGCCTCACGAAACCACTCCTCTATATATTTATTAAAGCCGAATCCGCGAGCAATAGCAAACACCACGGCAAGGATTGGCACAATGGAAAGCAGCGTACTATAGGTGAGAGCAGCCGCCTTTGTCAGCACCCGCTTAGTGGTGAAGAAGCGAATGGCCAGATAGACTTTCTTGATTATCTCGTAGAGAATGCTGCGCAAAGGTGAGAGGGCATCTGAATCAACGCGCCAGATGTCAACCTGAAGAAACCGTATGATTTGCTCAATTCTCAATTCTCAATTCTCAATTAAAAGAAAGCACTGCCCCTATAAGCCGGGTTCTGTTCTGACCGAAGTCAGTGCCTGCCATTTATCTACTACGCACCTCGCGATACGTCTCCAGCGTTCTACCCTCCATCGTAGAATCGGGCGGGCAACCCTCAGACGATGGTTTACATGAACTTGCAGCCTCCAGATGGAACAGCCCGCCGATCACCCGGCGGCTGGTGGTCTCTTACACCACCTTCTCACCCTTACCCGCAGAAGCGGGCGGTTGTTTTCTTCTCCCATATCCAGCTGTCGCCAACTGCTTCTACTTTCAGAAGTGGAGTGCCCTGTGCTGCCCGGACTTTCCTCCCGTCGCTTCCTTTCGTTCTTCTTAAAGAAAAAGAGGTCAAGCAACCAGCGGCAAGCCGGAGCAGTGCTTTCGGGATGCAAAAGTACAAATTTTTATTTAAATTAAGTCATTAAACGAATGTAAATTTATCATCTTTTGTCGCAAACAGACCTTAAACATGAAAAACAAAGTGTTAAAATGCAAGAAAAGTGAGTGTCAAATTGTCATGTTTCTGTTTTTTGACTATATATTTGCAATGTCAGTTTTCAGACAAGAAATGATTATTAACAAACATCTGTAGAATATGAAAAAGATTGTAAATTATCTAACTCCGGCTCTTTGCGTAGTAGCCATCGTTTTCTCAGTAGCAGCTTTCAATAAGACATGTGCCGCTACTCCATCAACCAACAATGTTGAGTCTGTCAGTGCCCTGCCAGCTGCTCAACCCGTAGACCTCACCTATGCTGCCGAAAAGGCGCTTCCCTCAGTCGTGTACATCAAGAACACACAAAACTCCAAGGTGCAGACCGTGGAATACAACGACCCCTTCGCTGATTTCTTCAACGACCCCTTCGGCGGCTTCTTCGGACGCGGCAATGGTGGCACGCAGAAGCGTCAGGTGCAGACTCCCAAGCGCGTAGCAGCTGGTTCGGGTGTGATTATCTCTGTCGACGGCTACATTGTCACCAACAACCACGTGGTCGATGGTGCTGACGAGCTTACCGTTACACTCAACGACAACCAAGAATACTCAGCACGCATCATCGGCGCC
>Ga0326511_10001089_pt1 | contig 23012 bp, 15 predicted proteins | sample 0_2496_0518_D_FD_203701 | JGI IMG/M metagenome (GOLD analysis project Ga0326511, IMG submission 203701) | Bovine rumen microbial communities from UC Davis, California, United States - 0_2496_0518 | ecosystem: Host-associated > Mammals > Digestive system > Stomach > Rumen | place: USA...
AGGCTGATGGCACAGCCTTAACCTATACTACGACCTACCAGAAATGGACTGGTCAGCTGATAACATCAGTAGGGTAATAGGAATCCCCTGGCTTCAGCCATGGGGAGCTGTCAAAGGTTCGTTCTGAATCATTCTTGGAACTCTTTGCCGAAATTACCGAATTATGGCGAAAATCCCCTAAATAGGGCTTGATCCTTTATGAACATACGCAATCTGATTTGTTCTAGGCATTTTGAACAATTTTCGGTCTAAATTAGAAGCGGTTGATGTTCTTCTTGCGTTTTGGCTTTGGAATATAGATAAATAAAATACCTACGAGTGCACCGCAAAAAGCGATTGAAGCTCCCTGTAACCACCACCTCATTTGCATATCAAGTTCCTTGGTTTCAAGTTTGTCTGCATAATCACGACGGGTTGCATCAAGTTCTTCAATCTTGGAATTCTGAGCAGTTATCTGATTCTTAAGGGCAGCATTTTCTTTCTCTAATTTTTCAAGTTTAGCCTTGGCTGCCCGGTAATTGGTGGCGGCCTCAGAATCATAGTTTTCCAAATCATTTTTTAGTTCGGCAATTTTTCCCTCTAATTCTGAAACCAAGGCCTTACCACAAGGGGTAGTCTGCAAATCACGTGTAAGCGTCCATTTTTTCAGACCTTCACCCGTTTCAATAAGCGTAAATTTCTTATCTTCTGAGAGTTTTAAGAATTTGACTTCATCACCGACATGAATAGTCCCTTCGATACCGCAGTTCAATTTAGGACAAGTACGGATCCAGATATTAGCAGCCTCAGATACATAAATGGTATCACCAGGCTGTGCTTCTTCCATGTTTGTTGGGGGAGTGCGTGTTTCATTGGAATTTAACTGCTGAGACTGTGCTGTAGCCTCAGTGGAAGTGTTTTCTAAAGCATTTTGTGGTTCTTCGGCATACAGGTTAGGCAGACATAGAAGCATTCCCAGAGGGAAAAGACTAGTTCTCAAAAGTTTATTTAACACAATATTATCCTATAGAATGTATTTTTTTTTGCTAAATCTATCAAGAGCATGAGCTATCAAAATAGTGGCAACATGCTGGCTCATAAATGAAAAAAATTAAACAATTCTTTGTATTTTAGCATATTTTGTTTTTAACGCTGCTAACTTAAATCAGAATGCCCATTAAGTGATCGATTTCATGCTGAATGATTTCTGCGGTAAAATCGCTGAATTTTCTGTTTTGGGTGATAAATTGCTGGTCATGATACGAAACTTCGATGTGTTTGTAGCGTTGACATTTGCGTGTTCCTTTTAATGACAGACAGCCTTCTTCGGTTTCATATGGCTCGGACTTGCTTGTAATGACAGGATTGAACATTATTTCAAGAAAACCGTTATTATCAATGGCAATTATGGCTTTATTTTCTCCAATCATATTTGCAGCAAGGCCTACACATTCTTTATGATAGAAGTCTAAGGTGTCCAAAAGATCTTGGGCAATGTCATGATCTTCTTTTGTATTGGTGGCCACTTCCGCTTTCTGATTTAAAAAAGTCTCGTCGTGGACTATATTTCTAATCATAATCTATATCTCTATACATTAAATAAAAACTCAAAAAGGTCTCCATCCTGAACAATATAGTCCTTACCCTCAGAGCGTAGTTTTCCTGCCTCTTTGGCTCCGACTTCACCCTTATATTTTATAAAGTCGTTATAGGAGATGGTTTGGGCTCGGATAAAGCCTTTTTCAAAGTCACTGTGGATCTTTCCTGCAGCCTTAGGTGCGGTTGCACCAACTTTTACTGTCCAGGCGCGCACTTCTTTTGGACCTGCAGTAAAGAAAGTCTGAAGCCCCAAAAGTTTATAGCCGGCGCGAATAACACGGTTTAACCCTGGTTCCTTAAGATTGAGGCTTTCCATAAATTCACGTCTGTCATCTTCCTCCATAGAGGCTAGATCGGCTTCTATGGCTGCTGACACCGGTACTACAACGGATTTTTCAGCCTCTGCCAGTTTTTCTACGGCATCAAGATAAGGATTGTTGGTAAAACCATCCTCGGCAACATTGGCAATATACATTACCGGTTTAATGGTGAGAAAACTGAAAGTTTTAAGGGCCTCAAGATCGGCCTTGGTAAACTCAATGGAGCGGAGCATTTTTCCCTGTTCGAGTGCGGGTTTACATTTTTCAAGGGCAATAACTTGAGCCAGGGCTTCCTTATCACCACCGGTGCGGGCTCTTTTCTCAAGGCGGTTTAGGGCCTTTTCACAGATATCGAGATCACTTAATGCCAGTTCAGTATTAATTACTTCAATATCGGCAATCGGATCTACATGGCCACTGACGTGAATTACATTGTCATCATCAAAACAGCGTACGACGTGGGCGATGGCGTCTGTTTCACGAATGTTCATAAGAAACTGATTGCCAAGACCTTCACCCTGAGATGCGCCCTTGACAAGTCCGGCAATATCCACAAATTCCATGGAGGTAGGAACGATTTTCTGCGGTTTGACAATGGCGGCAATGGCATCAAGTCTTGCATCCGGTACGGGAACGATACCAGTATTAGGTTCAATGGTACAGAAAGGAAAATTTTCGGCAGCAATGGAGGCCTTGGTTAGTGCATTAAAAAGTGTTGACTTGCCAACGTTAGGCAGGCCCACAATTCCACATTTAAAACCCATTTTTATCTCCTTTTAAATTTTGAATCCATTTACAAGTGCGGTGGCCTTTTCAAGACCATCTTTAAACATCACACCTATGGCCTTTTGAGCAGTAGCATAGGCTTTTTGAATATTATCCCTGTCTTGCGGCAAAGGATGTCCCAATACCCAGGAAATTACATCCTTTGAGGGCGGTTTGCCAATGCCAAATCTTAGTCTTAGAAAATTCTGCGTACCAAGGCAGGAGGCAATACTTTTAAGACCGTTATGACCTGCAAGTCCACCTCCGTTCTTTAATTTCATAAAACCTGGACTCAAGTCAAGATCATCGTGAATAACCAGAATTTCATCAGGGCGTATTTTATAAAACTGTGAGATGGCCAGGACACTTTTACCTGACAGGTTCATAAAGGTTGTGGGAAAGAGTAGACGCAGGTCACGCCCCTCAATATAGCCACGACCAGTAATCCCATAAAACTTGTTTTCCGAAGACAGCGTAATTGCGTACGCAGATGCAAGTTCATAAAGAAAGTCCACACCAACATTATGACGGGTGTGTTCGTATTCAACACCAGGATTGCCTAGACCTACAATCAGTTTTACATTGACGTTATTCAACTTTTACAACTCCACTACACTCTTCACTGGACAGAGCCATTCTCAGGTTATGTACTGTAGAGTGATATTTTTGTATTATAAAGTTAGGAACTATTTCATCTAGAGGTATGAGTACAAAAGCCCGTTCGTGCATGCGAGGGTGGGGTAGTGTTAGCTCTAGCCGCTCCATGATAAGATCGTCATAGGCAAGAATATCGATATCAAGAGTCCTAGGACCGTTCTTGATTAATCGTTCCCGGTGATGTTCAGTTTCAAGTCCTTTTGCTATGGACAATATCGTCAAAGGGTCCTTATCCGTAATAATACTGACGCAGAGATTAAAAAAATCAGGCTGCGAGGCATAGCCTACAGGTTTGGTTTTATAGAGCGATGAAATTTTACAAAATGAGGCTAAAGTTTGTTGTGACAACTCCTTTACTGCAACCTTAAGTGTATTCTCAGCCTCACCAAGATTGGCGCCTAACGAAAACAGTACCTGCGCCATTTAGACCTCAAGATGCATAGCGATTCGCCAGGCGCGAGCTCTTTCTAACTGTTTGCGGCGCTTATCTGAAAGATTGCTTTCATCTTCAAAACCTTCCTCCGCGTATGATTTGCGATCTTTTCTCCTGCCCTTGCCACTTAGACGTTCCTTGTCCCCACGTTCGCGTTCTTTGCGTTTCTCTGCAGCGCGCTTTGATTCTTGATAGTAGGGTTTGAAAAAGTCAACGGCATCATCTAGGAGTGGTTCAAATTTGCTTCTTAAACAAAGAAAGTCATAGGCGGCTCGAAAAACCGGTTTCGAGGTTAATTCTTTAGGGTCGTAGTCCTCATAATCTGAGAGCATAAGTTCCATGAGCCACAGATTTCTGATACTGTCCTCAACTGCAAAAGGAATGTGAGTCACTCGATTCTGTGTACCTAATACGGACTCTAACACGATATTAGTAATTTCGTTCTGATTAGGTAACCTGGCATAACTCTGGGCATTGTTCATTTTCTCATAGTAGTTTTTTTCAAATACCTGCCATAAAAGTACGGCATAGAGAAAATGTGGCATATTCGGTCTGCCGTCAAGAAAACGCTCATCAGAACTCTTGAGGGCATATTCAACAAAATTATCGTATTCCTGGGGATCCACAAATTTTGAAACAGCCGGGAAGAGCATGGAGAAGAGCTTATTGTCCTTGAGAATTCTATAGGATTTTAAGCCATGACCGGTCAAAAAAAGCTTATTGACCTCTTCAAACATTCTGGCAGACGATATTTCGGCTAAACGTGATGCCATGCTGGCAATTGGTTCATAGCTGCGTCTGGTTATGGTAAAATCAAGCTTGGCACTAAAACGCAGTGCTCTGATGATACGTACCGGATCTTCACTATAGCGCAGCTCAGGAGCACCTATCATATCAATGAGATGTTCCTTAAGATCGTAAAAACCGCCATGATAATCGTAGATTTCCTGTTTAACAGGATCAAGGTAGAGGGCATTTATCGTAAAGTCACGGCGTTCTGAGTCACCAACTATATCCTTACCATACACATTGTCACGGAGGATCAGTCCTGAACTTGCAGACATTCTGGTTTTTTGTTCTTTTGGATTGAGATTATCCTCGTTGCTTCTAAAGGTAGTAACTTCCACAATTTCACGACCGTAGACGACATGTACAATCTTAAAGCGTCTTCCGATTACACGGGAATTGACGAAGAGTCTTCTTACTTCATCAGGAGTGGCATCTGTGGAGACATCAAAATCTTTAGGTTTTTTCCCTAGCAGCAGATCTCGAATACAGCCACCCACGAGGTAAGCCTTAAAATGTGCTTTTTGTAGTTTTTGTACCGTATTTAGAGCATTTTTGGAGATTGCTCCGTAATCTAGGTTTAATCTTTGGGTCCCAATAGTAAAGAGCGTAGGTCCATTAGCAATAACTTTCTCTTTATGTTTTAAAAGAGTTTCAGTATCTAGGACTTCAAGTGGAGTAGTAATTTTCTTTTCCTCTAAATGTTGTACTGTTTGTATGTATTGATATTATCCTCCTGCCAAAGCAAGAGGAACCCTACTACAGTGGCTGATTTTTTAGCAATTCTAAGTTTTTTTAGGGTTCTCACCTAAAAGGTTCACTTTTGCGGAGTATCCTCATTTAACTCAACAAAAGCGCGCCCTGCATGGAAGTTTTTTATCAGTATGTCTCCATTTAGGATCGCTCCTAGAGTTATTGCGCAGACAGTCCTGATTTGAAACCACCTCTGAATCCAAACTTGTACCAAAGCAGTCTTACCAATTCTCCTCACCCATCTTCAGAGATGCAACGATAAAGGCCTAATTTAGTCTTCACCCTGGTTTTTAAAGTATCAGTACTGCCGGTGTCTGTTTAGCCATGTTATTTAGGTTTAAATCTTCAATAATCACATCGTGGTGATATTTAAATAGGCTGTTTTTGGGAGCCTTTTGTTGTATGTTTTAATCTTTTGTCGCCATTGGCAGGCTAAACAAGCATATGGACACTGTATAAATCCTATACCACCTGCTACAGCACTTGTGTGTGCCACTGTTTAAAAAAAAGATCCTGCTTTTTTTTGCTGGCAGGGATTTTATATTCACTGCAGTCTTATGCCTTAGAACCCTAAAATACCTTTCTTTAGCATCGTCTTCATCTCTTAGTATGGATAACATCATGGTATAGTCACTTTTGCGTGTCCTAAGAATTGCCGCGAAGACAACTCTGTCATGCCTTTACCCTTGAGCAAAACTAAGATGCTTACTTTATGCTGTTTATCACTTAAGCCATTCTACTTTTAATCTGCAGGTTCATCTAGTCTTTGCTGCTAAATATGGCTGAAAAAAATCTCAATGTTCAAATTTTAACTTAGTAAAAATAAGTTTTGAAACTGTTAGCAAGGCTCTGTGGAGAAATACTCTTTGGAGGCCAACTTATTTTGTTTCTTTTCGTGGAGGAGCAGTATTTCTATTATCCTAGAATACATAGAAGATTAGCCTGGCGCCTTATCTCTCCGCCTATAGAACTTTGTTTTACTGTGCCTTTTGCTAAAATTTGTTGACAGCAGTTAGTTTTTATAAGGTAATTTAGCCTATAAAACGCGTGTTATTATAGCACTTAGCGCCTAAGTGCTCAACGCTCAAAAATCAAGAACAGTGGCATTTTGTCACTTACAGTTTGAGCAAATACATTTATGCTAAGAGATTGCATCTTACCCAATAAAACAGAATCTTAAGACGGTCCCATATTCTGTGTTAATTCCATGTCATGATGTGAGAATTCTTCAGGTTCATCCGTCACTACCTTAAAAGTAACATTTAAAAAAAAGGACCACGAAGGTCCTTTGCGAATATAAAACAGCTACTGTAGGTTTGGGTAGACTTCATTGGCAACTGCTTCTTGGGCTCTTTCATTATGCTTGCGTTTTTTCTCTAATTTATCACAGGCTTTGATAGAGCCAAGTTCACAGGCTTTTACAAGAATTGTAGCAGCAATGTTGCGACTTTTTGATATGCCTTTACCGCTATTATAGTATTCGGCAAGGTTGTAGCACCCGTTGGCATCACTGCCGTCACAGGCACGTCGATAAAGCTCATAGGCTTTCTTTTCATCTTTGTTTAGTCCGTTACTTCCTGCGCTGTATAGATCTCCTAAAAAGGAACATGCACGTACACTGCCATAATTACAGCCTTTTGTCAGGCAATCATTGGCTTTTAGTTTTTGGCTTTCATCGTTTGAATTAAAATAGAACAGACCTAGTTTGTGACAGGAAACAGCATCATCGTTATTGCATGATAGAGTATAAAGATGTTCAATTTTGTCCTTATCGTAGGCAACACCGATTTCATTTTCATAGAAGGCAGCGACATAGCGACAGGCGGCAAATTCACCATTGTCACAGGCATAATTAAGCAGATTAAAGGCTTTAAATTCATCGTTATCAACCTTATTGGCTGCAAAATAACGAAACCCTAGATTACTACAGGCGTAAATATCACCATCTTTACAGGTCTGCTTGAGTAGTGTAATACCTTGTTTTATATTTGCCTTAGTTCCCAAACCCATGATTTTCATTTCACCACAGAAGGCGCAGGCGCGAGGATCTTTTTGCTTGTAGCAGTAGGTATTGAAAACAGCATAAAGATTTTCATAGTTGGTTTCTTTTTTGTAGTAGTTAAAGATATTGACGGCACGCTGTACCTCATCGGGAACACGGTATGATTTGATACTTGAATTGCTGCCTCTGGCAAAAACGAGCGCTTCACAGGCTTCCTTGATTTTGCCTAGCTTACAGGCTTTGCCATAATAGATGCTAGCAGCATTAAAATCCAAGTTGTCGTTTGGATCATAGGCATAGTATCGCCCAAGCTTATTGCAGATTAAAAAATCACCTTGATCGCATTTTTCCTTGAACATTTTTGAATCTATTGACGCGTATGCTCCGTACCCCGGAAGCAAGAAGGCTAAGAGCAAAACCAAAAGTTTAGGTAGTGATTTATTCATAATGATTTTCAGTTACAGGTAATCTGCGTTTTTTCTATGGTTTACAAGAGTATAATACTTTAGGCTGTTGTAAAACCCAAGCCGGAAAAATGTTATCACTAAAGAGTCAGTCAAAAGGCACATGCTGAATGTGCAATTGTGCCACAAAAAGAGAGCCCCTCAGGCTATCATACATGCTTCATCCTGGCACTTTATGCAAAGACTTCTGCAAGTGCTCCTCAATCTCTCCTCAGGTGCAGGCCTTTAAAGCCTTGTATTGTTCTGCCTGTTTATGCAGCCTAAGATAGAGAAACGATATGTGTTATCTTCACAAGTTTCATTACATAATATCATGCAGGCGCAGTGGTCAAAAAAGAAATTACCACAGGTTTTGAGAAGACAGTCAAAAAAAATTAGGCAGGATCCTCCTTACTGTGGAGTGGTTGCAGTACTCACATTCCCATTTAAAGTGCAGTTTTCATCAACATATTTGATCTTGTCAAGGCGTGCGGGGAGCACCACAAGATTTGGCAGTACACAATGGTCGGCAACGATATTTCCGGCTTTATTGAATTTGACAAAGGCAATGCCATCAGGACGCTGGAGTTCAAGCGAGTTTACTCCGCGTTCCTTGAGAAACCTTCCGTAAACGCGCATGGCTCCTGAAGAACCAAAGAGTCCAGTGGATTTGTTGTCATCAAAACCGACCCAAGTTGATACAACCTGCTCGGAGTCAATCCCAACCGTCCAGGTGTCTCGGCTGTCATTTGTAGTACCGGTCTTAGTGGCGATAGTGACGTTTGGGAACATATTGCCGATACGTCGACCTGTTCCTTCTTTGGTGGCTCTGGTCATTACATAGAGTGTCAGATAGGAATCACGCGGATCAATACTTGGATCCTGACGATTATCAGTGCGGTCATAGACGATTTTACCATCCTTGATGACGGTGCGTAGCGTGGTCAGATCCTTGTAGGTTCCTTCTGTGGCAAGACTGGTATAGATCTGGGCAACTTCAAACGGAGTTAGTTCAATGGTGCCAAGAAGCATGGACGGATAAATCTGACGGGCAACCTTATCCTTGTCAAGACCAATATTAAGAAGGGTTTCTCGGACATGATTGAGTCCAATGCGCATACCAATACGTACAGTTGGCACGTTCATGGAGCGGGCCATGGCCAGATAGGTTGGAATGGGACCTATAAATTTCTTGTTATCATTGTGCGGTTGCCAGACCTTGCCATCCGACAGTCTTATGGTAATAGGAGAATCGTTAATAAGTGTGCCCAGATGGATCCCATAATGAAAACCTGTGAGATAGACAAATGGCTTGATAATGGATCCAACTTGTCTGCGACCTTCCATCACACGGTTGAATCCTTCGTACTGTGGTGTTCTGCTTCCAACCACCGCAGATACTTCAGCGTTGCGCCAGGAGCTAACCACCATGGCGGCCTCAAGACCATGCTTGCCGCTTTCTTTTTCAATGCTGTTAAGTTCATTTTCTACGGCGTGTTCGGCACTTATCTGAGCCTGAGGATCTAGACTTGTGAAAATCTTGATGCCGTTACCGGATAGAAAATCAGGACCAAAACGAGTGGCGATTTCACGTTTTAAAACTCCCATAAAGGCCGGAGTTTTAGAATAATTCATCGACCCGCGCTTGATGATCCCAAGTGGTCTTGCCGTATATTGAGTGTATTCTGTTTTAGTGATGATACCGCGCTGCATCAGTACATTTAAAACCACATTGCGGCGGGCGAGCGCTTTTTCTCCATGTCGCCAGGGATCATAGAAAGATGGTCCCTTGATGATTCCAACTAACAGTGCCATTTGGTCAAGCGTTAGTTCTGAGATGGGTACTCCAAAGTAGAAGTAGGAAGCCAAACCAAAGCCGTAAATGCCAGCCGCTCCATTCTGACCAAGATAGATTTCATTCATGTAAGCCTCTAAAATCTGATCTTTGGTGTAGCGCTGATTCATGATAAGAGCCATCATGATTTCTTTGAATTTGCGGGTATAACTGCGCTCTGAATTTAAAAAGTAGTTTTTGACTAACTGCTGGGTAATGGTAGATCCTCCTTCCACCACTCCATGCGCCATGAGATTTTTGACAAAGGCACGGATAATGGCTAATACGTTTATACCAGAATTGGTATAGAAACTGCGATCCTCAATTTCAAGCAGGGTACTGATTAACTCTTTGGGTACCTCATTTAACTGAATAAAAATACGGTCTTCCTTGGGATCGATACGGTTGATGCGATCCAAAAGTACAGGATCCATGCGGATATATCCCAATTCTTCTTTGGTGTCTGCATTCAGAATCTGTGTAATGCGTGGACCATTGAAGGCTATCATAATGGAAATGCGTCCTTCACTTGCATCTGGAAAATCAAAGGCGCGACGTATGACCACCACACGCTGTGATTTGGTACTTATGGCATATTCTCCAGGAATTTGCGGATTCTGTACCCTTCGGTATTTTAGTAGTTTTAACTCATATTCCATCTGCTCTAAAGACAGCTTCTGATCAGGGTAGAGCTCAAGCGGTCTTGAATAGACAACTGCAGGAAGAACCCATTTGTCATCTACCTCAAATTTGGATAAAACCATAGAGTCAAAGTAAATATAGAGTACAGCCAGAAGAGCAAGCGCGGCGATACAAATTTTTACGGAAATGATAGGCAATTTGCGTTTTAAGGTTGTTTTTCCGTTTGTACCAGCGCTTTTTTTTTCGCTTTTGCCGTAGTTCTCTGCTTTTGCTTCTACATCCTCAGGTTTATTCTGCGCAGTATTATTGTTCGACTGTGCTATGGAATCTTCCTGTTGCTGCTTTGGGGATTGCTCTAATGCAGTTTCTGTGCTTTTGTCAGCGCCTGTCTCTTTGGTATTGCTTAAGTCTTTACCATCCGTTTGCGAATGCTTTTGAGAGGAGTTCTCTTCTGAGAAGGCATCTCCCTTTTTGAGTGGGAGATCATCGTCAAGTGCAGAAAAACCTTTAAGGTAAATATTCTGATTGTTGTTGTCGTTATTGTTTTCGGAAGTCATTTTTGTAGTAAGTTTTATTGGTGTTCATAAAACCAGAAAACGGTAAATATTCCACTGCCAAAGTGGAGCTGCTTATTTTTTTGTGCAATTATACTGAAAGTTTATGGATATTAAAATGGTTAGAGGAAATGGTTTCTCTTAGTGCAAAATGCTTAATTGGCTTTAATGTAAATTAGACGGCCATAGATAATTTAACTTGCAGAAAAAAGGCCCACTTTGTAAGTGAGCCTTATTGTTGTTGTATGCTGTCTATTAACCACCTTTAGCCAGTGACTGCAGTACGTTGTTGGACTGCTGAACAGCGGAGTTGGCACCCTGGAGGTTAGCATTGTACTGTCCTAACATATCCTGAATCTGCACCATCAGAGTCTGATTCTTGGTGCCAAACTCTTCCTGTAATCCCTGCAGACTTGAGACAGCACGCTTTAGTGCTGCATCATCAACCTTGCCTGAAGTTAGACAGGAGGTATCAAATCCCAACTCCTTGGTTTCTTTTAAGGTCTTAAGTAAATTCATGTAACTTTGGACTTCTTTCTTACCTGCCTCTAACTCGTATTTCATATGAATATTGTCGTCACCGCGGGTTAGGTTCTCAAAGCGCTTTTTGCCCACACGATTTGCCATGCTCTGTAAATCTTTCATCAGCGCATCTGGTAAACTGTAGCAGTCATCCTTACCGTGCTTAAATGATTTTAAAGTGCCATCGGCAATCTCTTTTAGCATCTTATCGTAGTTGTCTGATGCTTTCTGGCAGGTCTCAATGTCTTTTTCCAGCTGTTTCATGTCAGTTGGGAGTTTGCAATCAAAATCTTCTTTTTTAAGACCATTGAGTTTAGCAATGGTTTCAGCATATCTTTTAGACATAGCCTGATTGTTTTTTACATTTTCAATAAGAGATTTTGCATTGTCCTTATGCTCCTTTGACAGCTCCATCTGCATTAAAGCAAACATCATCTGCACAGAGTTAATACTGGTTAATGCACCTTCACTAACAGAAGAACCCTGAGCAACATTTGAAATATTAGCATTGTTTATAGTTGTTGACATAACGATTTCCTCATATTAACAAAAACTTTTTTCTGGACCATGTCCTGTTCATCTGTGTTTAATTATAATTTAGTTTAAGCATATTGCAACTACTATTTAAAAAGATATTTTAGTATTTGATAAAATTTTGATTTGGATCACCATTTGAGTTAAAACTCTTTTATTTTTCAATATGATGCTTAACTTATAAAGTTTAGATATAGAAGGGCAAAATATAAATATTTGCACTATATTAAATTGACATATTAAAAATAAATGCTGATATATATGCGTTTTTAGAAAAATATTGTAGTGTAAAAATCATCATAACTCTCCAAAAACTGCAGCGAGCATTTTGGGAATGGTTTTTAATTTTGGCAAATTTCTATAACAGGTTTTGGATGATGAATTAGCAAAGTTTAAATAGTAAAAACGCTAACTGTGTCAATCAATTAATTTTTTTTGTGGCTGTTTGTTTGGTCTATATCAAATATTGGTTATCTAAACTTGATAGAAGAAAAACTTTAAAGCATAATTGCACACTTGAAAGATTTTGGTAGCTCCAAGGTGGGCGACATCTTTTCAAACTGCGGTGCTCAGTATCGTGAGGCAACAGTCATACAGAAAAGTCAGTGGTAATGGCAGAGGCATCATCTATTACCAATGTTGAGTGCATTTTCCCTGTTGACAAGATATATGCTTCAGAAATTAACGATAGGTTTTTTGGGCACTAACATTATTAGTTAGGATTATGTTTCGTTTTTGTCTTAATACATTGTATAACTTTAGGAAGATTGAATTATGGCTAACAATGAGAATAACTCAGCAGCATTTGCCTCCATGGGGCCTTTGGCGATTGCTGGTGTAGAGCCTTACAAAGAGAAACCAGGCGAAGAGTATATGAATGACAACCAGAAGGCTCATTTCCGTAAGATCCTGACCGCCTGGCGAGATCAGTTACGTACTGAGGTTGACAGAACTGTAGGTCATATGAAAAATGAGGCTGCTAATTTTCCAGATCCGCTGGATAGGGCCTCACAGGAAGAGGAATTTGCTTTAGAGTTAAGAGCTCGCGATCGTGAACGCAAGTTGATCAAGAAGATTGACAAGACTCTGACCAAACTTGATAACGACGAATTTGGCTATTGTGAGCAGTGCGGTGTCGAGATTGGTATTAAACGTCTTGAAGCCAGACCAACTGCAGATTTGTGTGTAGACTGTAAGTCCCTTGCGGAAATCAAGGAAAAACAGCTGGAAGGTTAATTAACAAAAGTGTCCTGCACACTTTTTTAGGTTATGACTTATGTTGGCAGATTTGCTCCTTCGCCTTCGGGAAGATTGCATTTTGGATCTTTGGTCTGTGCTTTGGGCTCCTACCTGCGGGCCAAAAGTCTAGGAGGGAGGATTCTGCTGCGCATTGAGGATACTGACACTAGCCGCTGTCACCCTGATAATACTCTTGAGATTATTGATGAACTCTCACGTTTGGGATTCGTTTATGATGGCAAGGTGCGGATACAGACAGAGCATCTTGAAGAGTATTACGAGCAGGGATTAAAGTTGTATGAGTCTGGATATGCCTACTATTGCTCCTGTACTCGTGACAGCCTGAAAAGAACACCGTGTCAGTGTGTTACACGACCTCCAGAGTTTAATCGTATTCCCTGTGCGCTGCGCCTTAGACTAAATGAGAGGATGCCTGCTTTTTTTTATGATGTCTTACGGGGATATGTCGCCTGTCAGCCTCCATTAAATGCTCCAACACTTATTCGCAAGGACGGACTTGTTTCTTATAATCTTGCCTGTGTTGCCGATGATCTCAGACAGGGGGTAAACGAAGTGGTGCGCGGCGCAGATCTTATGGAGGTGACTACTACTCAGCAGTATCTGTCCTTTGCTCTTGGGGCAGGTTATGTGATGTCCTATCTGCATCTGCCGCTGGTTATGGCCGATGATAAGCATAAATTATCCAAACAGAATCATGCGATACCGGTACTTGATGAGGGAAACTGTCAGGAGGTGCTGCTTGCTGCGCTTAGGTTTTTAGGACAGAGTACCTGCGGCATAAGTGTGCATGATACCCCACGTATGATTTTAAATAAGGCATTGAGTTCCTTTGATGTGCGTCGTATTCCTCTTGAAAGTGGTGGAGATCCTTTGAGGTGAAATACCTTGTCGGTAAATTTAATAAGCCTTTGGCCAAGACCACAATATTTATATTTTTTAGCGCCGCCTCTTAATTTGACAAAACATAATGTTTATAATCTTTAGATAAATGGAGACATGCGTGAAAAGGGGATGCGGAGTGAAAGTTCAAAAAAGGTACCAGAAAAGTTCTTATTTAAGAGCTTTGCTCAGTGCTTTTGTCAGTATTTTCGCTCTGTCGGTCAATGGCTGTTTTGAAAATCATACAAAACAGCTTGAAATAAAATGTCATAATGGGGATGCTAAGGCCTGCGCCCAGGCGGCTTTCAATTATTTTTCAGGAACTGATGAAGAGGGACAGACCGTAGCAGTAAATATTCCGCGCAGTAATTCCTTGTATCTTTTGTCCTGTGAATTAAATAATGCAGAAGTGTGCGATAAAATTGGTGAGGATTTTCTTAAGCCTAAAAACTACAGTGCTCCTGATATTGTGTGGGCGGCGGAATTTTTTGAAAAGGCCTGTAATCTTGATTATGCAAAATCATGTACCAATCTTGCCGGACTCTATGCTCAGGGTAAGGAAATCAGAAAAGACATGCTTAAAGCAAAAAGTCTCTTTGAAAAATCCTGTGCCTTATCCGATGGTAAAGGATGTTTTTTTTCTGGCATTATCCACTCCCGTGGGGAAGGGATCCCTCCTAATCATGTTCTTGGCGCTGATTTTTTTCATAAGGGCTGTCTTTTAAATGATGCTAAATCCTGTAGTGAACTAGGTATTTTTTACTATCATAACGGAGATGCGCAGGCAGACTATGAAAAGGCTTTGCATTTTAACGAGTTAGGCTGTAAAGGTGGTGCTGGGTATGCATGTAGCAATTATGGCTTTCTCTTTGCCAATGCTCTTGGTGTGGCACGTGATTTTAATATTGCTAGGGAATATTACGAGAAAGGATGTAATTTAAAAGATCCTACCGGATGTAATAATCTTGGGCTTATGTACATGCGTAACATTCTTGATGATCCCAATAATCTCAAAGCCCGAAAGCTTTTTAACATGGCTTGCCGTTTAGATGATGGTCGTGGCTGTTATGAGCTGGCTAATGTGTATTATGACGAAAAACATGATAAACTCCATGACAGCAGCCGTAAACTTTATGCTAAGTCCTGTTCCTTAGGCTATTCAGATGCATGTATCAAGTTAGGTATTATGTTTGTGGATGAGAGTGTCGTCAAGAATTATCCTGAGGCTATCAAGTATTTTGAAAAGGGATGCGAACTGCATAATTACAGCGGCTGTAATAATCTTGGAGTTATTTATCAGACTGTAGAGGAGTATCGAGATCTTAAAAAATCCTATGAACTTTACGAGAGATCCTGTAATGGAGGAGATAGTTCAGGCTGCAGTAACTTAGGGATCATGTATGCTACCGGGCAGTATGTGAAAACTGATTTTGAGAGAGCGCTGCACCTCTTTGTTTCAGCCTGTAATCAGGGAAATGCCGAGAGCTGCAATTTTTCAGGGATGATGCTTCGGCAGACACAAACATCTTCCTTCAGTAATGATGATAAAGCAGACTACTATTTCAAAAAAGCCTGTGAACTTGGTAATAGTTTAGGTTGTCAGAATCTTAAGATCACCAATAAACAATAGTTGAAGCGCATACCCCTATTATGCGTACTTTGCCATATCTAGAGCACTGCTCCCGTGTCATATCTTATGGCAGGAAGGTGGTTTGCGATTTAGTCGCTATCTGTTATCACCTGGATGCCAAACAAGCATTATTTACTCAAGAGTACTGGTCAATACCTTAAGTAAAAGTTGCGTATGTGCTTTTTTTTGCTGGATAAATCTGCAATCGTATCTTTTGATGTTAGGCAACTGAACAAAAGGAATCATTTTTTCCATGGAATAACGTAAGTTCAAAAGTCCCTTCTTTACAAGGAGAATTTTTAATCACGGAAACTAAACGAAAGTTGCACAGAAACAGTTTGTGCCTTCGATTTGAAGAGTGGAAAAGCTATTATGTGCAGTTAAACAAAGTGATCTCAACACCCCTCCATTGTTAAATTAGCTCATTTCATTCATAACCTTCCCTTGAAAAAAATATACTACTTAAAAACCATTTTTTTGATCTTTAGAACCGCACTTTTTAAGAAATTTTATTCTTTTTGAGGATAATTTATACACAATATTGACTATATGTGATTTAGTTTACTGAGTGAACTAAATTCCCTGAATTGTCTAATGCACATTATTGCACACAAATAATATCTTACTGAATATCAAGAAAAATAATTATGATATTAAATATTGTAAAAGTAATTTGCGTAAACGTTTGTTTAAAGATTTTTCATATATAGAATTAATCTACCCCTGTTCAAAATATACTTTTTTAATTAAAAATATGTTTAAAAACAATGTGATACTAAATTAGTGAGATTGCTATCGTAAAATTGAATGGTAAATTAAATATAAATAATGCAATTTTGACAATCACCAACTATTATAAAAATGTGCTCGTGCACAATGTTGCACAAAACTTAACAAAAAAGACATGAGGTTTTATTTAATATGAAGATTAAGACTACTTTAACCGCTCTCTGCTGTGCTGTTATGGCTATTACTGCAACTGGTACTGCTAATGCCGCTAAAATCGGTGTTTCCATGCCAACTCAGTCCTTACAGCGCTGGAACCAGGATGGTCATAATTTGAAAGACCAGCTGGAGCAGTCCAAACACAAAGTAGAGCTGTTATATGCTGGTGATAATGATATTCCTACACAGTTAAACCAGATTGAGAATCTGATTGCTGCCAACTGCGACGTTCTTGTGGTTGCTCCTATTGATGGTGGCTCCTTGACAGAAGTTCTGCGCGGTGCTAAAGAAAAGGGAATTCCAGTTATCTCCTATGACCGTCTTATCATGAATTCCGACGCTATTTCCTACTATGCAACTTTCGATAACTACAAAGTAGGTCAGATTCAGGGTAACTTTATTGTTGACGCCTTAAAATTAAAAGATGCTAACACTACTCCTAAGAACATTGAGTTCTTCACTGGTTCTATCGATGATAACAACGTTAACTTCTTCTGGGGTGGCGCTATCGATGTGTTACAGCCATACTTGGATAAAGGCAAGTTGGTATGCCCATCAGGACAGACTAAGAAAGAGCAGGTTGCTACTTTGAACTGGTCAACTGAAGAAGCCCAGAAACGTATGGAGAACCTGATTTCATCCAATGGCTATGGCCCTGAAGGTAAAAAACTCGATGCTATTCTGTCATCCAATGACTCTGTAGCCAATGGCATTACCAACGCTCTGGTTGCCGAGGGTTATAACAAGGATAATTTCCCAATCCTAACTGGTCAGGATTGCGATAAGCCATCTGTCAAGAATATGAAGAAAGGTATTCAGACCATGTCAGTATTCAAGGATACCCGTGTGCTGGCCGATCAGGTGGTGAAGATGGTTAATGCTATCGTTGACAAGAAGGATGTTCCTGTAAACGATACTTCAACCTATAACAATGGTACTGGTGTTATCCCATCATTCCTGTGTTCTCCAATCGTTGTTACCAAAGACAACCTAAAAGAAGTATTAGTTGATTCTGGCTACTATTCTGAGAAGGATATCAAATAATTAAAAGTAGTTAGTGAACTTTTAGGCCGGTTTATGCACCGGCCTTTTTGGAGAAAAAACACGTCTCACTAATACCCACAGACATGATTGTGGGGCTGCAGAAATTCTGTAACCCGTAGTGAGTTGCCTACTAAAGTCCTGCAAGGATGAAGTTAAGAGAGAAATATTTTGTGAACCGTGGAGATAGTACCTAAACTGCGGTTCTAGTCTGTGATTAACCAGTCTGTTCGTAAGCGAGTTTGATCCTGGTTTTGATGTGTGGCGCTCTCAAAAACTTTGGCATAGGTACGCACGCTGCATTAGCAGAAACAATTATGCTTTGATAGCAAACATTATTTAGTTAATTCAAGTAAAGGGGGCATAACGGCAATTCATCCCATGGTAAAACTGTGGGCTTCCTTGCCTGTGTGTTTATTATGACTGAGCAAAAAATATTGCTTAAAATGAAAAATATCACCAAGCGTTTTGGTAAGGTTACAGCCTTAAGAGACGTTAATCTAGAGGTGAAAGAAGGTGAGGTGCACGCACTTGTTGGTGAGAACGGTGCTGGCAAATCCACCTTGATGAACGTTTTAAGCGGAATCTACCCATATGGATCTTATGAAGGCGACATTATTTTTGATGAAGAAGTCTGTAAGTTTAATAAGATCCATGATTCTGAGGATAAGGGCATTGTTATTATTCATCAGGAACTGGCCCTTGTACCTTATCTTTCCATCGCTGAAAACATGTTCTTAGGAAATGAACGTGTTTCTTCATTTTCTAACGGCATTGTGGACTGGCCTAGAACCTACCAGAGAGCAAAAGAGTTGCTTGATTTAGTCGGTTTGGACGAAGATCCTCATACTCTCATTAAAGATATCGGTGTGGGTAAACAGCAGCTAGTAGAAATTGCCAAGGCTGTTTCCAAAAACTGCCGTCTTCTGATCCTAGATGAGCCTACGGCCTCACTAAATGAGGATGACTCTCAGAAACTTCTTGAGCTTATTGCCAAGTTCAGAAGCGAAGGAATGACTTCCATCATCATTTCTCACAAGCTGAATGAAATTTCCTATATCGCCAACTCCATTACGGTTGTACGCGACGGTTCTACTATCGAAACTTTGGACAATTCAAATCATAATGTGTCTGAGGATCGTATTATTGCAGGCATGGTGGGTCGAGCCCTGACCGACCGTTTCCCTAAACGCAGTCCTGAACATAAGATTTCTGACGAGGTGCTGCTTGAAGTTAACAACTGGACCGTTCATCATCCACTGAATCTTAAGCGTAAGGTCAACGATAATGTTTCAATCAAGATCCATCGCGGTGAGGTGGTTGGTCTTGCAGGTCTGATGGGTGCCGGTCGTACTGAGTTTGCCAAGTCACTGTTTGGCCGTTCCTATGGTGTCAATATCTCTGGTGAAGTCAAGATGAATGGACATCCAGTAGAGTTTAAGAACGTAATTTCGGCTATTAAGGCTGGTCTTGCCTATGTGACTGAGGATCGAAAGGGCGACGGTTTGGTGCTTGAGAACCCAATTGCATCTAATATGACTTTGGCAAACCTTGAGGAAGTATCAAAGAACCTTGTTCTTGATAAGGATCTTGAACTTGTTAAAGCCAAGGAATTAAAGCAGGACCTGAACGTCAAGTGCGCTTCGGTACTACAGAATGTGGGTAACCTTTCTGGTGGTAACCAGCAGAAGGTATTACTTGCCAAGTGGATGCTTGCTCATCCTGAGGTTCTCATTCTGGATGAACCAACACGTGGTATTGACGTTGGCGCCAAATACGAAATTTACTGTCTAATCAACAAACTGGTTGAATCAGGCAAGGCTGTGCTCATGATTTCTTCTGAATTGCCTGAGGTTTTAGGTATGTCAGACAGAATATATGTGATGAACGAAGGCAAGATTGTAGGTGAGATGCCACGTTCTGAGGCTACCCAAGAATCAATTATGGGAGCAATTTTACGCACATCCGGTAAGAAACACATTGTGGAGCAATAAAAAAAATGACCGAAATTTTAAATATGTTCAAGCGCAATTCTCTTCTTATTGCGTTAGTTTTAGTAATGATCTTCTTTGAGGTTCTGATTCAGTCCTTCGATAAAGGCTCGCTGTTCTCGCCTCAGAACTTCACCAACATTATCTATCAGAACTCTTACGTTATCATCCTGGCCGTAGGTATGTTATTCCTGATTATCGGCTGTGGTAACATCGACCTGTCAGTGGGTTCCATCGTTGCCTTAATCGGTGCTGTCGCCGGTGTGATGATGGTTAACAATGAGTACAATATCTATATGTCTATGGCTGTATGTCTGCTTTTAGGTATTGTGATAGGTGCATGGCATGGTTTTTGGATTGCCTATATCAGAATTCCATCCTTCATTGTAACCTTGGCCGGTATGTTACTGTTCCGTGGTTTGGCTCTGATTGTACTTGATGGTATTACCATTAACCCATTCCCATCTGAGTACTTAAAGCTCTTCACCTCTTTCATTCCTGCAAGTCGTGAGGATGCTGCCTCAACTACCATGATGATTACTTTGTTGCTGGTCGCAATATATGTTGCAGGTGTTCTGTACAGCCGCATTTCCAAGATTAAGAAAGGTTATGAGGTTGAGCCATTAGTTGCTTTCCTGTTCCAGCATGTGATCGTGATTGCCGCTATTATCGGTTCCTCCATCCTCTTAGGTAACAACAAGGGTATTCCTGTTATTCTTGTGTTAATCGCTGTGGTGGTGATTGTTTATGCCTTTATCGCTAACAAGACTGTGGTAGGTCGTAGAATCTATGCTTTGGGTGGTAATGAGAAGGCTGCCAAACTTTCCGGTGTTAACACCAACCGTCTGCTGTTCTTATCCTATGTTAACATGGGTCTGCTTTCTGCAGTTGCCGCTTTGGTCTGTGTGGCCCGTTTCAATTCCGCTTCTCCAATGGCCGGTACCGGTTATGAGTTGGATGCCATCGGCTCCTGCTTTATCGGTGGTGCATCCGCATACGGTGGTGTTGGTACTGTAGGTGGTGCTGTTATCGGTGCTGTATTCATGGGTGTGTTAAATAACGGTATGTCTATTTTGGGTGTTGATGCCAACTGGCAGAAAGCAGTAAAAGGTATGGTTCTGCTATTCGCTGTGGTTATCGACGTGATGTCCAAAAAACGTGTATCTAACTAAAATAAATATCAAACGCTGGAGGCAGTTCTGCCTCCAACTTTTTCAACTCTCACATACTTATTAAGCAAAGAATCTTATTTTTAACCCGTTTTTATAAAAATACTAGGTGAATTGTATGCGTTATTTATTAGGTGTTGATCTTGGAACTTCCGGAACTAAAACCGTTTTGTTTGATGAAAACGGTAATACCGTCGCCTCAAAAACAATTGAATATCCACTGTTACAGCCAAAAAATGGCTGGGCTGAGCAGGATCCTAAGTTCTGGTATGATGCCACGATTGATTCTATCAAAGCGGTTTTAGCACAAAGCAAGGTGTCCAACAATGATGTGCTCGCTTTATCTATCGCCGGTCAGATGCATGGACTTGTGATGCTCGATGCTGAAGGTAGGGTGTTGCGTAACGCAATTTTATGGTGTGATTCAAGAACGCAGAAACAGTGTGATGAAATTACTCAAAAAGTTGGCAAGAAGAGATTGATTGAGATTAATGCCAATCCAGCATTGACTGGCTTTACGGCACCTAAGATTCTGTGGGTACGTGAAAATGAGCCTGACATTTATAATAAATGCCGCTGCATCCTTTTACCTAAGGATTATGTCCGTTATATGCTAACCGGTAATAAGGCTATGGAAATTTCCGATGCCTCAGGTACTAATTTACTGGATATTAAAAATCGTGTGTGGTCAGATGAAATTCTTGAAAAACTTGAGATTGACAAGGATCTGATGCCTAAGATTATCGAATCCTCTGATGTTGCAGGCTATATTACTGCCGAAGTTGCCGCCAAAACTGGTTTACGCGAGGGTACTATCGTAGCAGGCGGTGCCGGTGACAATGCGGCAGCAGCCTTAGGTACCGGAGTCTGTAAGGAAGGTGATGCCTTTGTTACTTTAGGTACGTCAGGGGTGATTTTTGCGCATACCAATAAACCTGCCATCGATCCTTTAGGTCGTGTTCATACTTTCTGTGCGGCAGTTAAAAACGGATGGACTGCCATGTCATGTACTTTGGCCGCCGGCCTCTCGTTGCGCTGGACTCGTGATGAGTTCTTTGCTTTTGAGAAAAAAGAGCAGGAACAAAAGGGAAATGATGTTTACAATTACATGACAGACGAGGCAGCCAAGATTCCACTGGGGTCAGATGGACTTATTTATTTGCCTTATCTCATGGGGGAGAGATCTCCAGTTTTAGATGCCAATGCCCGTGGTGTATTCTTTGGATTGAGTGCCCGCCATACCAAGGCACATATGACACGTGCCGTTCTTGAAGGAATTACTTTATCCCAGCGTCATAATCTTGAAGTATTAGATGAGATGGATGTGGTTCCTAAAACACTGACCGCCTGTGGTGGCGGCGCTCAGTCTCCATTCTGGCGTCAGCTGCTTGCCGATATTTTAAAGTGCAAGATTATCACCACAACCTCTAAGGAAGGGCCAGCCTTAGGTGCCGCCATTTTAGCAGGTGTGGCCGCCAAGGTTTTCAGTAGTGTTGAGGAAGGCTGTGAAAAACTTGTGAAAGTCTCAGACAGACAGTCTGAAACCAACGCCAAGAATGCCGGTCTCTATGATGATGTATACAATATGTATGCCTTTTTGTATCCAACCTTGCGACCAGCCTTCTCCAAGCTTGATACTCTGCGCAGCCGTCTTGAGGGAGAGAATGTTTCCACCATTAAGGATGTGGATTCTGTAGAGTTTGAACGCTATGGTAAAGTTATAGAGGATATTGATACAGATAAACTTGTAAGTCTTATTGATAAGACACCGGTAATTCCTGGTACTGACTACAAAGCCTCAGTAGATTATCTTGAAGAGCCTGAGGTGATGAAGGTACTAAGAGATCAGGTCTTTGGCGGTTTGGAAGTGCAGTTTGGCTACTGTAACGGCGATAACAAGGCTTTAAACTGTCTTGAATATCATCGCAACAGTGAGCTTAACATTGCTGCGACCGATGCTGTACTTATGGTTGCCCCTATGACAGCACTTAAGGATGGTATTATTGATACGCAGTCTGTTGAAATGTTCCGTGTCAAAAAAGGACAGGCAGTAATGTTCTATGAAACCACTCTGCATTATGCTCCATGTGTAACTTCAAACAATACCTTCTTTAAGGTAGGGGTAGTCTTGCCTAAAGGCACCAATACTGACAAACCACAGGGAGTTGTCAGTGAAGGTGAAAGCGGCTGTCTTACCCACAATAACAAGTGGCTTTATGCTCATCAGGACTCTAGTGAGGCTAAGGCTGGAGTCACCTGTGGACGTCTTATTGG
>Ga0326511_10001090_pt1 | contig 23012 bp, 33 predicted proteins | sample 0_2496_0518_D_FD_203701 | JGI IMG/M metagenome (GOLD analysis project Ga0326511, IMG submission 203701) | Bovine rumen microbial communities from UC Davis, California, United States - 0_2496_0518 | ecosystem: Host-associated > Mammals > Digestive system > Stomach > Rumen | place: USA...
GGTCTGAGTTAGAACTTAATCCTAATCACTGTGCTGTAGCATTAGTAAAGGATTCTGCTAATGCTTTGTTCTTAATCATACCAAGAGAGTTATATAAGTCTGAACTTATCTGACTCTGTGGTAATTCATAAACCATTGAACTGATAGGCTTTGTAAGGTCTCTCATTTTCACAGGAAACCATCTGTTCTTAATACTCTGATTTTTCAAAGTATTAATATTATTCATGAATACCTGCTCATCTATGAAGATATTTCCTCACATAGCCTCCCTTGTAACCTTAATCTTATATAGATTAAGTAAGAGTTGCTCTGTTCTATGTCAGTCTTCTATAATATTTACTAATGATGTTCCCCACCAGTCTTGGCTGTCGTATGCGAATCCATAAACAGCGATAGGTATCTTATTATCTGTCTCTGGCACATCATATATATCTAGGATTTGGTCGCAGAGCATAAGTACTAAGTATAGCTTATTCTCTTTAGTTTCTTCATCGTAGATATATGTGTAGTGATAGTGGATTGTGTAATGTCCTGTTGTTGAATTGTAGCAAGTACAGATATTTCTTAGGAAAGCATCCTCTATCTCTAATCAGTTTAGATAAACATCATAGTGATGGATTATCATTTCCTTGAAATCTTTATTAGCACTTACTGGTAGTTCTTCTAATTGTTTATATGTGATAACTCTATCAAATCAGAAGAATGGATAATCTTTAACTAAGAGTGAACCATCGTTGTATGGATAAACAAATCTAGGGTCTATCCTTTGAACTGTAGGCACATTCTTTTTAGAGTCATATCAAGTAAAAAGAAAGACAGCTTTTCAGTATTTACATACATCCTCTAGTCACATGTATCTATCAAATCACCGATTCTGGTTCTCATAATCTGTTTTATACATGTCTGTAAAGTTTCTAGCTTCCATTTGATATAGCACGTTCTCGTCTTCCCATGATACATCTGGTTCGTTGATTATACAAGTAGCTTGCATAGTCCTAGAAACACTCCAGAAAATCTGACTTCTTAATAACTCATCATTCCTTTTAGTTGAGTATATATCCTTTTGAGTCATAAAAAGAGAGTTCTTAGAACGGTTAGCCTCATAACCGTGCCTATACTCTCACATTATCTTCTGCCTTAGCTCATCTGTTAATTTAATCATTACCTAGCTATTGAAGTTAAATAACTACTTATCTCATCATCAAAGTATCTTAAATAGGGATACATTCTCATTATCATTGTATCTAATAAGTCTGGACTCCTTCAGATTCTTGCTTTCATCTTGTCCTTTGTCTCTATCCTAGTCTTACCATCTATACTCTTCTCATCTATATAACAGTTCATCATTTCCTGCGTTAAGATTTCCCAGTCCTTATCAGCATCTAAATGTTCCCACTTAATAGCAATTTCTCACTTCTGCACTTTCTCTTGTAGTAGGAATGCACATTGGCTTTTTAGATTAGCATAGTTCTGTTTTGTCCCCGTTTCTACTGGTTTAGAGTTGTTCACAAATCCAGTTGAATAGGGGATTCAGTCTACTACTCATCATCCTACTCAATCGGCATCTATAATTATGTTCTTGGCTTCTATCTCGTATTGATTCTGAATCAGCCTTATAGATGTCTTTACATCTTCCACACTACTCTTAGCATAAGTCCATACTCTTACCCAAGTATTGCCTCTTCGTAAGCTAATCCTTGTAGTATCCTTACCGAACCTTGCTACATCGCAGATTAGGAAGTAATTATCACCATGAGATTCGTTAGTCCTTAGACTATCTAGGTCTCATTGCTTGAATAATAACCAGTTGTTATCATCAAAGTCCCATTTTCAGTATAACAACCTCTGTTTTGTCCTTTCACTAGCTCTCTCTAGATTGGCTATGTATCATTTGTCTATGAAATTATTTGAGTACACTAGAGATGGAATAAAGACAGCTTGTTTTCAGTCCTTATGCTTCCCTTTGTAGTACCTCTCATAAACGTGTCATGGATTAGGGTTAAATGTCTCAAGGACTTTACCTAATATTCCATACTCCTCATTCTTGAATCTTCATACTCTGGTTTGGAGTATCTCAATTCATTCCAAAGGACATTCAGCACTCTCTTCTACGAAAGCTCATGTAAGTTCCAGGCTTCAGAATCTGTTATACAATGGGTCTTGTGGTAAATAGCATCACTCCCTTAATAGTATCTGACTACCATTGGGAAAGGTTATTACATTAGATACGTTATTAAGTTTACCTCTCATGTCTTCTGGTATGTTGTAGTCCCTGTAGAATTTCTCTAAGGAAATAACAGAAGTCTGCTTGATATTCTTAATAGTATCACGTACTAGAGCATATCTGACTCATGGATATTGGTTACACATTCTCCATAACCAGATGATACCTAGATAAGTCTTACCTCATCATGCTCATCATCCATAACCAACAGCTGTATGATAGTCGTCTAATAACACATCAAATGCTTTCTGTTGATTCTCTGTCAGTTTTATCTCTACATTAGCCATTATAATACGACCGTTGAAATTCTAAAATAATTCTTACTTTTTTTTCGCCTTCTCTCTCATCTCCTTTAATATGTCTTCATAATCCTGTTTACTCTTCCCCTCCTTCCACCTCCTCCATCTCAAAGTATTTGGGTTGGTAGAAAAAGGCTTGTCATATTCTTCGTCTTCCTCTGTTGGTATCTTACTCCCTACTCGTTGCTGAAACTCAAGGAGTCCAAATTCCTTAACACTTGTTCCTCATTCTCCCATGGAGTCTGTTTCTCTTGTTCTCAGGAATTCGCATATCATTCAGAGGCAGAGCTTGGCTTTATAGGTGTCTGTCAATCATTCTTTGACTGGTCTGCTCATTCATTACTAGCCACTGATATAAATTGCACTACTGGTGCTGTTGTTTCTTCTCATTCTTCTACTACTTCTGGTTTGTAGAACTTATCTCTTAATTTCAAATACTCTAATGCAGTCTTAGCATCTCATTGTCTTATCCTCTTCTGTATAGCTGCTCTTGCTACCATCTTCGGAAACTGTTTAGCTATGTCCATCCTCCTAGCAAAATCTGGATTCTTCTCCCTATGCTTATAATAGGATGGGACACTTATTCCTGCTAACATACATCCCTGCTCTATTGTTCAGTCTAACTGTAAACACTCCTCTATAATCTTATATTCCCTCTCTCAGATTTTTGTGCTTGGTTTCTCTACTGGTTTAGGTAACATATCATCTACAGTTTTTATTTTAGCAAGCGTGTTAGTATCTCTTACTTCTTCACCTTCTATCATCTCTTAAATAAATATATAAATCTGAATCGCTGTGTTCTGCACCATACTCTCACGGCTTCATGCCATTCTAATTTTCCATAGTTCAATGGAGTATGGATGGCTCTGTATAAATCCCAATTACCCCTCTTTAGCCTTGAATAGAATGAGTTGTAATCTACATAAGGGAGTCATCTTCTCTTCATGAGATTCTTATGGACCTCCCAACATTGTTTCACATTACCTCTAATACTTAGGTAATCTCTAGGATAGACGAACTTGTGCATTTTTTTATTATTAGAAAAATAAAGAACTATAAACGGTTCTTGCATTTATTCCGTATAACCCTCCACTTCTTCTTTGGTGCATAAAAATTCTTAGTAGCCCATAGCTTCTCATTCTCATCTATGAGCTTTGGTATCTCCATCTTTAAGTCATATTTCTTTCACTTACCATGAAAGTAATCTACTACTTTCTTACTTAACCTCTCTGCTGTTCACTCTCAGAATTTTTTATCTAGGTTTATATCATACTGATGATTAACTCTCTCTTTAGCTACTGTATCTCCTTTAGGTCATGTAGTCCAATTACACTCGTGACACTGTGCATTGATATTCTCTGGCTCTAAACATAATGTCTGGAATCTCCTAGAGAACCTATGCCCTCATGCTAACTCTCACCATGAGAATGTTTTATGTGTAGCATGTGATATACAAGGTCAGTTTCCATCAGCATCAGTATCCCTTAACTTCGCATTCTCCTGTGCTATATCTAAAGCAAATTGTAATGGTTTAATCTTAGGTGCATCAGATTTATATTCCCTCTTAGGCTTTCACTCTAATACCCTAATCTCATTATTCATTTTCCTGTTGTACTGTTCCTCCTTCTTCTTTATTTCAGAATTCTTTTTCCTTTCTAACTTACTAATCTCATATTCCCAATTAGCTTCAACCTTCTCCTTTTTCTTAGATAGTAAAATAGAGTATTTAAGTTCAGTCTTCTTTTTCATTTCTTCTATCTTGTATTCCCATTTCTTAGTAATACTGTATTTGTCCTTCATTATGCCTTGTTTATGAAATTAAAAATGTGTGCTATCACATCACAAGTCCATCAGTTTCATAGCATCTTGTATCTCTGTGTATCAGAAACTCACTCCGTGTAATTATCTGGCAAAGTTTGTAGTCTTTCGCATTCAATAGGAGTAAGTTTTCTTATCCTATCTCCGTTTACTACCATTTGTCATCTATCACTCATAGGATTAGCAGGTAGTGTATAACTCTTATCTGTTCTAACCCCCCAATTATTCTTATCCCTATCTCAGACTTTCTGTATAATACATGGCACATTACCACCACCAGTTCACATACTAGCTGTAAGTGTAGGACATTTCCTATCTAGTCACTCTTGCTGTTCACATACACTAGGATATGTTATCTTGAATAATACACTTGGGTCAAAATTTAGTGCTTGTCACTTGCTACCAAAATTTCTCATCAGCATTTTCATACCCCTTTCTGTAAGATTATATTTATCAGGTGCATTCGGCTCTAATATGTCTTTAAGCATTATTCATTTATCTTGTGGCTGGGTAATTCAAGGTATATTAGTCCAGTAAAGCCTTTTTCTCCTTTGTCAGCTTAATAATGCACTATCTATTTCTATCGGTTGTACTCATAATTGCTCACTAATAACATCTTGATACTCCTTTTTCATTTTCACATTCTCTAAGAGAAAGTATTTAGGTTTTACCTCTTTAAGAACTCTAACATACTCAAAGAATAATTTACTCCTAGGGTCTTCAAAGTTTAGCATCTTACCAGCCATACTAAATCACTGACAAGGGCTACCTCAGATAAGTAAGTCTATATCTTGATAATCTTCTCACTTAATCTTACACACATCTCAGATTTCTATTATGTCTGGATGGTTTTTAAGAGCTATCTGTATAGCATATTTATCTATCTCACTTGCATAATAGACATCTATAGGTATTCATGCTCTCTGTAATGCCTCATACCCACAAGCCATTCAGTCAAACAGACTTAATACTCTCATAAGAAAAAAACTCTGTAATAAAATCACAGAGAATTTGTGACTCTATATGCAGAGTTTCTTTACTGACAATTCAGACTTATAGTTATTTTTTTATTTTTCAAGAGGAAATTATAAGTTAGTTTATAATTTATTGTTTAGAATGGTATTTCATCTGGAGAAAACTGTATATCCTTATACTCTTTTCCTAAAATCCAATATTCAAACTCTTGCTTAGTCTGCGTAGGACAACATTTACGCTGTACCATATAATCCCAACACCTTTTCGTTATCCCCTCTATTTCTGCTTTGCTCTGTGCCTCTAACTCCTCATAAGCAGCATTAGCTTCATCTAACCACTTCTTATAATTAGCAAGCTCTTCACTATTGGCTCATTCAGATTTCTTTTTTAATTTCTCTTTAAGCTCTTCATTCTCTCTCCTAACAGAATCTATATCATCCTCCACTAATACATACATCCCATCCTCTACATATACCTTCCCCCTAACTTTCCATCTCTGTATTAAACTCCTGTCGTTAGGATTCTTCCCTGCATACTCTAGCAGCTCCCTCTGTGTGCTAAATCTCATCCCTTTGATTTAAAAACTAAAATGTAGTATAATACTACTGTGTAGTATAATAATACACTAATAATTTTCAAGCCTATTTGTAGTATAATACTACACCATATTTTACCCAAAAAATAAAAAACATGATGTAGCATAGTACTACTATGTAGTAAAACACTACGTAGTATTCTCCCAAAAAAATTTAGAAACTTGAATTCAAGTCTATTGTTTTGTTCGTGTGTAGTGGTTTTGCTACACTCTTTTGGAAAAAAATAGCGAGTGAGAAGTAGTAATAATTTTCTCTGATGCTGATTTTGGGGGGTGGGGGTTCTCTCTTTCTCTAGTTCATCACTCCTTTTTGTGCCTCTCCACACACTCACCACGCCACATTGTATATTGAAAATCGAAAATTGAAAATAATATTGTATTTTTTGGTGGCTTTTGTGTAGAGTTTTGTCAGTTCTCACCGTGTTTGAAATTAAAATAAGGGGCGTTTTATATGCTTTGCTTGTAGTTTATGCTTTTTGCCTTTTTTTGTTTATAAATACACTCAAACCACTTAAAAATACTTAAATTTTGATTTAATTTAAAAAATACATTAAATATATTATATTGTGTATTTGTTTTTTATAGTGTGGTATAAAAAAAATCTGATTAATTAAATGTTGATTCAATTGTATATTGTTTTTTTGTTATTCAATCATGTTTTACTTGCTTTTTTAGTGGGGATTTTGTGGGGTTTTTTTGCTTTTTGTATTTTTAGCTAGTTATTTTTGCATTTTTCAATATTCGATTTTTTGATTTTGTCAATAATTTTATGCTATTTTTTGCTATCTGATAACCAAAAGTTATATGATTTTTCCTTAGTTCTTACCTTGTATTTGTCTGTAAATGGACTTGTAAATACAAAATACTCTTGATTTTTTAGTTTTTCTGATTATAATACCACCGTTCAATTGAAGAGGCATAACTACATATAAGTAGGGTAAAGGCCAACGCATGTTATTATATCACAATTGGACATGGTGCAGTGTTTACTTGTTTATTATTGCATATCTGAGACACTGTCTATTGTGCAATGTGCAAGCTATTAAATAGATATAAACAAGTAAAAAAAATCTGATTAAAAACACGACTTGGAGAAAAACAAGGGCGAGTCTGTGTATTGTAGTTCTTACCTTATAAAACAAATCGAGTCAAGGGAGTCTAGGAATAGACGCTAAGAGCTGGCTGGGAGTGAGTAAATTTGATTTTAAAAGGTCAATATTTACGGCTTGTTATATTATATTTTCTCAGGTTCTACCTTTTTATTATATAACCAACCCATACCATGAAAACACAGAAAGCTATTATAAAAATAATTGAAAAAATATTGAAAAATGATTTTTCAGATGCATTAAAAATGCAAGTAAAACACGCAAAAACATGTTGCGAAAATATCCACACTCCAACAGATTTTGAAGTCTTTAACTATCAATTTTGAAGTTTAGTAGATATTTGTGAGTATTATTTGAAAACATTATAAACCACACACCACACACCACAAGCCGTAAAATATAGACTTTTTGAAGTCTAGTTTTTTACCCTTTTTTCTATATTACCATGAGAAAAATTACAAAAGAAACAGCAAGAGCATTTTATAACATGCAAACTTGCAAAAAATCAAATGTTGTGGTCGATTATGGAGCTAATCACCACACGTACTACTTTTTACACAATAATTTAATTGGGGACTATAACCCAAAAAAAGAAGAATTGACAATTATGGACGCTTGACGGCAAACAAACGCAACGAAAGAAAGATTAAACTGAATTTTGGACGCTTTTTGAATAAATGATTGAATTTCTCAAAAGAACTGGACTTGGTACATTTGAGACGAAAAATGGACAGGTTCTAAAGTTTACAAGTTGAACTAACAAAAACAAAAAAAATCTGATTTTTTACCCTTTTTTCTTAATAACCATGAAAAACTACATTGATTTAACCAACGGCGACACTTACGAGGCCGTAGCAACTACTCTTATCGAGTACGGATACAACGAAGAAACAATAGATTTTGCTTTTGACATTTACGGATTGAACGAAGAAACACTAGAGAATCTTTTATATTGGAAAGGAATTGACGAAGATGAGTTTTTGGAAAGTGCTTGACTATTGGAAGAAGAAGAAAACTAAATTTTACCCTTTAACCCATTTTTACCATGAAAAAATTACTTTTAAACATTTACAATAAAAAGCTACCATGAGAGCTTTTGTGAACTGTATCATCTTTTGAAGAATTCTTACGAGTACAATTCAATAACATGAAAATTCAGACTTTTACTTATACTGAATATATAGAACGAGTAAAAGAAAAAGTAAAAGACTGATACTATTTTGAAGACGCTAGAAAATAAAAACAAAAAAATCTGATTTTTTACCCCTTACCAATTTATAACCATGGAAACAACTTACACCTTATGAACAAGCGACGATTGATATTGCTTGACTTGTTGAACACTCTGAAAATGTATAGATAGACTATTTTATGAAGTAAAACACTGTGATTATAGAGACATTGAAGAATATTCAATTTTAAAAGTAAAACACCCTAAAAATCTGACCCTCGACTATTGAATGGATTGAGGTTGTTATTTATTGAATGAGAATTGAGAAATAGACGACTTGAACGATGAGATTCTATCAAAATGAAAAATAATCAGATTAAAAAAATCTGATTTACAATTTATAAAAAAGCATTTACCCCTTACTAATAACTAACCATGAAAACACCCAAACAAATCACCCTTTTAGAATATCTAAACCAATTCACTTTTGTTGATTATAGTGAAGTGGTGAGTTGTATTTTAGATTATTTTGAAGAATGGTATTGACCAAATGCACGGTCAGACGTATATAGAGCTGGATTACTAGCTGATGACTATATAGAAAAGAAAAATCTGATTTTTAACCCTTAACTAATTATAACCATGAAAATAGACAAAAAACAACTTTTCAGTTATTTAGACGTACGAACTTTTACAAGTAAAAGCGAACTAAAATCTGAAATAAACCAACTAATTTGTGCGAGTGTTTGAGCTACTTATTATACAGAGCGAAAACAAACGCCTAGATTATGTAGAGAATATGTCAAAACTAGAAATTTATCTTTTAACAAATAATAACCATGAGACTAACGAAACAATTAAAAGAATATCTAAAAAATAGAGATTTCTATAATACATTTGAAATAGCAAATACTATTGCTGACTATGTAGAAAAAAAGCATAGAGACGAAAGAGAGATAAAAGACGAATATCGAGAACTAGCTGAAAAATATATTGAAGAAGAGAAAATGTATTTAGAAGATGAAGAACGAACATGGAGATGGATTATAGAAGAATTTAAGGAGAAAGACAAACAAGAAAAGTTGGGTAGTTTACTACTAGAAGTAGAAAACACTTATTGAACTTGACTAGATGAAGATACTTTTAGAAAACACATGATAGATAAAATCTATAATCATTGGAATGTAAACCATCATGAAGCTGAAACAATATATGAAGAATGCTGTTTTAAATAGAAAAAGCCGACTACTAGAGCCGACTCTTCCCCCTTTTTCTGTTTCTACCATGAAAACAGAATGTACCCAATGGATACGATTTGACTTATAGTTTTATTTTATTAAAAATCAATATGTTTTTATATACACTTATACAAACAAATGCCAGTGATTAAAAAAACCAATAGAACTGATATGCGAGAGATAAGAGACCACAGGGACAACACAGCATGAGAACTGATAAAATGCTACACTTTAGCACAGCTATCTATAATGGATTGAATAGACACTAGAACTATTAAAACATGCTGAAGGTATTACCCTGTAAGAGTTGATAACTCAAAAAGTCTCACAGCATTCAAAGCATGAAACCAAAAAAAACCATATATGGTATTATGGATTAGATTAGATGAAGTAAAATCTATGTTCGCAAAAATGAACAAATGAAAAAAACTGACTACAATATAGAAGAAAGAATAACAATAGACTATACCTAGTTATTCATGCTAGGTATTTTTTTATTTTTCTTGGCATTTGTGTATAATTAGTTTTTACTTTTTAACCGAATGCTGAAAATGAAAATCACTAACGAGCTACTTTTTAACCGAAAAGAGCGAATGCTAAACAAAGAATTTAGCATAAACACTATTCAGAATTATGAAACAGATGTAAAAACTTTTATCAATTATTTACGCCTAGAAAAGCTAGGTTATACCGTTGACACAGATGAAATTACGCTAATGGAAATTGAGAAATGGAAAACATATTTAAGAGAATTACCAACACCAAAGAATTCTATTTACTATTCAGTGAAACCTACTATTTCTCAATCTACTATCCAAAGTAAATTAACAGCAGTAAAAAGTCTATTGAAGTATATAAATCTGTTTTATGATACATGATTAGATTATACAAAAATAGAAACAAAAAGAATAAAATCTGATTACATTGAATTTATAACTGAAAACGAATTCAGACTTTTAGAAATTTTTATTTGAAACTACGAAAAATATAAAATCAATAGTTTAAGAATGCAACTACTATGTAATATAGGATATACAAGCTGATTAAGATTAAGTGAAATGCTAGGACTTACCGTTGATGATATTAAAAAAAAAGACACTAGAATTATAGGAAAGGGTAATAAAGTTAGACGAGTATTTTTTACAGAATCAACGGAAAAACTATTAGAGGAATATTTAATTGAAAGATGAAAGCCTATACCACGAACATGAAAAAAAGAAAAAAAATCTGATTATGTTTTTATCTCACATAATTCTTGATACGATTATTGAAATGTAATCAAAAAAGAAACTGTATGTGGAATAATGAAAAAGTATTCAGACTTATTAAATATTTGAAAAAGGATAACAGTTCATACTTTAAGACATTCTTACGCTACAAGATTATTAGAAAGCTGAATGAATGTTAGAGAAATACAGGAACTATTAGGACACGCTGATTTGAAAACTACACAATGATATTGTCATATACTAAAATCTGAATTGAAAGATAAAGTAAATCAGATTTTTAATTAAAGTTTTACAGGTTAAGAACTGATAAAACAAAAAGAGAATATAACTTTCTCTTGCATTTTAAAAAAAAACGATTATAATATAACCATCAAAAGTTAAGGAAAATTTCTTTATCGAGTAGTGAGATTTATACCCCCCTTTAAATATAAGGTCGCGGGTTCGAATCCCACCCCTCCCAAGTTATATAACTTGAAAGGTCGATAGAGAAATCTATCGGCTTTTTCTTTACTGACATAAAGAGAATTGTGGAGTCGATTTCCTTTACTTGAGATAAAAAAGGGTTGACAACACAAAATTAGAAAAGTTCTTAATACAAGTGTGTTGTGAAAGGGAATGTCAACCCTCCCAGAAGCAACACATTTCTATTAAGAGCTTTTTTTCAAAGACAATGTCGCCCCTACGATAAAGGGATAAGATAAAAGCTGAACTTAGAGTGTGTTATTCAAAAGGTTTGGCTTTTATTTTATTAACCGACAATCGTTATGAAAAGACTACACAGATTTACTGTATTTGATTTCTATGTTGATGTAATAGAGCATCTTGAAAAAGAGGACTATCAATTAGCACAAGAGTTAGCTTATGACATTATCATGTATGGAATTTACTGAAAACAGCCACAGCTAAACGATACTAGATTAGCATTTCATCGAGACAGATTAAAGGACACTTTAGAGAAATTTAGAAACAAAAGTATTAAAAGGCAGAAACATTGAGTAGATTTAGACTTTGAAGAATATGATGTAGATAGAAGAAAAAGAGAAGATGCTGAGAGTGTTGAAGATGACTATCGAGAGATGGTTCATTCACCTATCGGAACTATACCATGAGATGAATATTTTACTTCTTAACGCAACTACAGAATGACAGACAAAATAAACAATTCATTGGTGTTCTACCAGTCATTCTTAGATGCAATAGAGATGCTACCAACAGACGAAGAAAAGTTAAAAGCATATCAATTCATAATTAAGTATGGTATAAACTGAGAAACACCCACAAAAGATAACTCAATGGCATACATGATATTCACAATGGCTAAACCAAACATTGATGTGAATAATAAGAAAAAAATGAGCTGACAAAAATGATGAGCACCAGAATGAAATAGCAATGCAACAAAAAGCCGAGATAAACTATGAAATCAAGATAAAACAACCAATGGTTGAATTGAAAACAACCAAAGGTCAGAAAAAAAAACAAGCAATGAAGATGTAAATGAAGATGTAAATGTAAATGAAGATGAAAATGAAAAAAATATTAGTGGCAAGAAAAAATGATACTGAGAATTTAAAAAATGCTATCTCACAGATAAACAATATCAAAGGGTGTTAGAAAAATACTGAACTAAACAATGAGAGTATCTTATAAAAGAAGTTGATAATTACTGTGCTAGTAAATGAAAGAAGTATGACAACTACTTAGCAGCGATTAACACATTCGCTAAGAAAGAATGAATAAAGGAACAGATACCTAAAAAAGAGAATGAAAGCTGAATTTATGATTTACCTTTTTAACTCTTAACCTCTTAAACAAAAATGAAAGACAAATATTCAGAGAGGGTTTGATTAGAAAGAAAAATCCTCGCCAGCTTGATAATGGATTACGATGGTTTAATTGATTTCTTAGACATAAACATTTGAGATTTTCAGCCTAAACACAGAGAGATAATAAAAGCAATGAAAGAAAGTCAATCAACAGACCCAACGATAATCGCAAGCAAGACACAGAATGTATCCATAGATGAGATATGGGACATTACAACAGAGATATTCAGTGCTAACCAAAACGACTTTGAATGATATGTAGAGAGTTTGAAAGAGATTATAGAGAGAGAAACTTTAGAGAATAAGATAAACAACATAGCTATAAAGCTGAAATGATGAGTTAGTCTGAATAGCATTTACGAAGATATTTGAGATTTAAAGGTTGATAAAACAGAGGTTTCAGATGGTGAAGTGTTATACGAACTATTACAAGAAGTCAGTGGAGAAAAGGAAGTAAAGATAATCTCTACATGATATAGGGGATTAGATAACCTAGTATGAGGGTATGAACCATGACAAGTAGTAGTGATATGAGCTAGACCATGAATCTGAAAGTCAATGTTCGCTATTAACCTTATGAATAACAATATCTTAGCCTGAGAGAAAGTCGCATTATTTAGTTTAGAGATGGATAGGAAACAAGTTTATAGGAGATTACTATCAATGAACAGCTGAATAAGTGTATGGAAATTAAAACACAAAGCTGAATGAGAGGCTTTGAATAGAGTTCAGATTTGATTTCAGAGATTAGAACAACAAGCCGAAAATTGTCAGATATTCGATAATGTGCATACGATATGAGAGATGGAGAGAAAGATAAGAATGTTAGTGCATAAGTATTGAACTTCTATTGTTTACATTGACTACCTACAACTGATTAGAAACCCAAATGTTAAGAATAATCCAGTTGAAAGTATAACTGATATGTCGCAGAGATTAAAGCAACTCGCCTTAGAATTAAAGATTACCATTGTGGAGTTATCACAACTAAATAGAGATGCTGACAATTCAGTTATTCAGAAAGCAAGTCAGCTAAGAGGTAGTGGTTCAATAGAACAAGATGCTGACATGATATGGATACTACAGAAAGTTGATGAAGACTCGGAGATACTAAATGTTGGAGTTAAAAAATGCAGAGATGGTAGAATCTGAGATGTAGATTTAATTCAGACTTCTGACATTATGCTGATAAAAGATAAACCTTTACCTTCTAAACCTTTTTAAAAAATGGCTAGACAAAAATTTGAACACTTTAACGACATTCGAGATGTCGACCGACAAAGAGAGGCTCAGAAATGAAACTACTTGGTAGGGAATGATGCAGAGTGATACAGATATGCCTACCATAACATAGTAGATGAAACTGAACCTTTATGTAAGGATGAATGAGAGGCATGGACAGCTTTGTATGAACATTTATTGGCTGTTGATGCTGATATAGATTATTTACCTACTTATGAAGAATTATCATGAAGAAAGACATATACAGGAAGATAGCTTTACTTCACGAAATAACAAAGCAGAACAGAATAATTGAATTGAGATTAAAATATGAGAAATGCAAACATGAGTTGATTAAGAAACAAATAGCAAAAATGATTCAGAATTTATCTAATAACTAACTATTAAAATGACAGATAAGCAACTAACTAACAAAGCTATCAAATTCAAGGGTAGCGACTATGTAATGGTTAAGGATAGAATCCAATACCTTGCAGAGAATTACGATGGTAGATATGATTTACTATCAGACTATCAATACTTCCCAGAGCAGAAAATGTGGGTAGTAAAAGCAACGTTAAGAGTTCGAGATGCTGAACATAAAACTTATTCAGAATACAACGGACTAGCACAAGAGATAGAAGATACAACCTTTATTAACAAGACAAGTGCTTTAGAAAATGCTGAAAGTTCAGCATGGGGTAGAGCTTGTGCAGCTTATAATATCTGAGTGATTAGTAGTATAGCAAGTATGGACGAGATTAACAAAGCAGAAAACAGAGCTAAAAGTCAGACTAAATCATTTACTAAAGAGAGCGTGTTTCAGAGAGCATACAACAATACAGAGTTTATTAAGCAATGTTTAAGTGAAGACGACTTTATTAAGAAAGTCAGTGAACACATGGAATTGGATGAGATACAGGAAGGACAATTAAGACGTAGATACCAAGATTTAAGAGGTGAAGAGAAACCAGATTTACCTTTTTGAGAGGACTAAGTTCCTACAATATCTAGTGATTGAGTCAACCAAAGACTTTAAAATGCTAGGAGTTGTTGGTATAGCAAACTAACTAAATCAGAAAAAATATTCACACCTGCAACCTCCTATTTAGTTCTTAAAACAAAATATGACATACGAATTAAACTCTTATAAAACCTTTAAAGATAACTGAATACTTGTTATCTGTGGAATTATTATAGCATTATTTGGAATGCTTTTACCTTTGAGCCGATGAGCCTCTTATTCAGAAGAAGAAAAAGTTGAAGAATTAACTGAGATAGAATCTTCTGAAGAATGGTATCCTTGAGAATTAAATCAGTCTTGAGATGCACAGGAAATGCCAGTTCTCATTGCTAGCGAAAGTCACCAGAGATTCGTTGAATTATGTGAGAAGTATAATTTACCAGCTGATATAATATGGCACACAGAAAATTATTACTGATTAAAGGAAGGGACAATACTATGTGTAGCCATTACGGAGACAAGTGGAGGCAAGAAATGATATGGAGTAGAATGATGTTGGAACTATGGGAATGTGGGGAATACAGATAATCCTAAAAATCGTAGATGCTTTGCTAACCAATGAGCTTGATTAGCGGCGATATGAGCAACGTTGAATAATGATTACTTAAAGAATAATCAGACTATTGCTTGTTTACATGGTGCTTGAAATTGTACTGAACCAAATGCAAGCAGTAAGAGATATGCCACAAGTCCTAGTGGCAACCGATGAAGAAATATGGTATGATGTTTCTACTCTATATACCAAGAGAGAATAAATCAGTCAACATTTAATTTGCATCAGAGATAATATGTTTAAAGAAGACCTAAACAAATGAAAAAAAGCTGAACGTGAATTCGCTAAGAGATTACTTGATTGGGGGTTGAATAGGTTAGAGTTCGCCCCTAATCAGAAGTTTAAGGATTGGGACGTTCGCATAGAGTTTGAGAAACTAGGACAGAATGTGATTCGCACGTTCGAAATAAAAGACGACATGATTTCAGCCCAGACTTGAAACGTTTGATTTGAGGTTAGATGTAATGGTAAACCTAGTGGAATATACTCTAGTAAGGCTGATTATATAGTGTATCACTTGGGGGATAAGTTCTATTATCAAGATAGATGAGAGCTTATATATGCGTTGAATGATGTCCCACATACACAAACCTTATGATGAGATGGGAACAGGTCGTTGTTGTATATAGTAAACAAGAAATATTTATCAGATTTATTTAAGGAACTATAATGAAAGATATAACACCTTATGAACTAGCAAAGATTATATCAGATGTAGTTAGATACCAACAGAATGAATTAGATACATATAAGATAATAGTAGTTATCTTATGTCTAGTAATATGAATTTTACTTTGTCAGTGTGTTAAACTATGAATAAACTAATTTGGTTAATGGTAATCTTAATAATTCTATTCTTCTTATGGATAGAATGGGAATTAAGTTTAACTGTGAGCTAGGCATCTCATAAAACTGTTAGCAGTAATCCTATTCAGTGATGGTAGGAGGGTTGAAAATTTACCTCATTGAGTCTGTGGCTATCCACCTGTGGCGATAAAACGTATAAAAAGTAATAGAATAAAAACTCACTTGGGTAGAGGTGGCTACCCTTTATAACTTAATTAAACTAATGAATAAACCTTATGTAGATAATCCTAAATACTTCATAAAGAAAAATTGCTGATTCTTAGTAGCATGATGGATAGGATATAAGTGAAAGGAATTGCATTGAGATTATGAGTATGTTAGGAGTAGAGAAGAATGAGAAAAACTTTTAAATGATTTAAAAAAATCTGAATGAAAAGACAATGATTAGCTCAGTGTGTGCGTTGTGGTGTGCATCTGAGGGATAACGCTAATAAACTATGGTGCGACAAATGTCGTGAGCGTGTGGATGAGGAGTTCAGAGGAGAAGTAAGCCGTCCTTATGAATATTACTTTAGATGGAATCTTAGACATAAGAAGTAATCAGACTTTTATAACTTAATTTATTAAAAAAGATGGAGAAAGAAATCTGAAAGCTATTGGAGTTATTGAATGAGTATTCAAAAGAGATTTGATATTTCAATGAAGAAGATTTACAATGACAAACAAAGGCTTGGATACTAAGCAAGGAATTTTGATGGATTAAATGGTTAGTAGAGAATGATAAGATAAATACAGAAAGCTGACCATTATATTGATTTCATTTTATAATGCATAATAGACAGCCATATTCACTTTATGAAACTATACTAATGATACTTGCTATATCAGATACACCTATTGAAGATTTGATAAGCTACTTGAAGTAATCAGACTTTTATATTATTTACCCTTAGAAAATGAAAAAAGAAAAATCTGAAAGAGAAATAGAGTTAGAGCAAACCATTGATGATTTGAGAACGAGTATAAAACGGAATGCTATAAGAGATGTATTACTATGAGTGTTAATATTGATTTATGCTATTGTAGTAAATTAGACTAATCAGACTTTTATATTATTTACCTATGGAGATGGAGAAAAAGAAAATAAAAAAGCTGATTAAGGAGGTAAAAGAGAATAAAAATCCTGCTCTTATGCTAAATAGAGTTTTAGATGTAGAAGAAATAAATTGGCTATACGAACATACTAAACCTAAGCACCAAGAGTGATGGTTTAGAGAAGAATGAAAGCTAGTGTATTATTGACCTAATTGAGAAAGATATTAGATTTTATATTATTTACCTATGGAGAGAAATGGAAAAAGAAAATAAAAAATCTGAATGAGATTTATTATATGTATGACCTGCTTTTGTTCCTGTTATGAGGTTTAAAGGTAAGATGTATGTAGAAATAAGAGATTTTGAGTGTTGTGTTAGAGATATTCAAAGGGAATTAGAAAATATTTCAGAACTGAATAGGAAACAGAGTAAAGCATTCGGAGAAACTATGAAAGATTATAAAGAGCTACTGAGAGATTATATGAAATTAGAAGAAGAAAATAAAAAGCTGAAAGAAAAACTACAATGGTGGAAAGATTTAGTTCAGAAAGCCAAAGAGTTTGAATACGATGAAGATGGTATGGACTATATATGGCAAAACACAAAGATTTAATCAGATTTATTTTATTTACTTTATACCTATGGACAAACTAACCAAATACACAGAGAGCTTTTGTGAAGATTGTCAGCTATGAATACAGATAAAGAATTGTAGAGAATGCTTATTCAATGTATTCAGAAAGATGGATAACTATTCTCCTTTTAGCTGAGAAGAAAAAGATAATGGGAAAATCTGAGATAAAAACCGAAATAGAAACTCTGATAGAAGAACTAAATAACCTTAGTGAGTTTGAGAAACAGAATATTGCTAGAATGAAAGAAATAGCTCATATTTTAGTAGCTTATTATATGTGAGAGGATAAAGAGCTTTTAAATCCTAACATAAAACAAAATGAAAATTAAATGTACTAATTGCTGAAAGGAGATTGAACAGAAAGGTACTCGCACTATGTGTATCAAATGTAGAAATCTGATGGATAAAATCAGAATCAGACAAAAAACTCAAACAGAGGAGTACAAGAAGTATCAGCATGAATTGTATTTAGCAAAAAAAGGGAGGTTGATTTAACCTCTCTTTTTTCATACGAAGTACCTTTTGTACTATTTCTTTTTTCAACCTCTACCACATGGCATGTTTATATTTGGTTATGAATTAAATATACTTCTTTAACTCTGTATCTATATCCTTTACCTTAGCTCTATTTTTTTCGTTAGTATAGTGTAAGATACTCTGATAGTTCTTATCATTTGTAAGATTCCATAATTTACTATTCTGCTCTATGGCAACTAATAAAGCTGACTTAAATTCATTCAGCCTTTTTATTTCTTCTAAATTGTCATTCACAGGTACATATATATAGAAATAATGTCAGAAGTTTGTTATCTTACTAAGTTTATTCTTTAATCAGTAATATGATACACTTCCACTATCCTTTACACTCCTCTGTCACTCTTTCTTTACTATACATACACTATGTCAGCTAGTCTTATTTCAGAACTCTGTACCATCTATCATTCAATCCTTTTTGTCTTCGTTGTATTCTTTTGTTAGGCACAAGTTTCAATCCAATGTGTATAATTTATCAAGTGAGTCTTCCATAATGCTGTCATTTGATTTTGAGATACGATAGTAAGCCACTTTTCTCTCCATTTTTTCATTCCACCAATCAGCTACAAGTTTGACTGCACTCTGTACATACCATCATTGTCATCTTATCCTTCATCTTTCATAGCTTAGTTCATCTATCTCTTTGATTTCATCATAAGAGAATTTGTAGTTGAATAAGTCTGAAATCATACCTACTGCTGCAAAGATAGTACATGATACATAACTCCATTTGTTCTTATACTGATTATATTCGTATCTGATTTCATCTTTCCTTACTAAAGTAGGTAATAAGTCTGAATCTCCATTACAGAGCTGATAATCAGTTGACTGTTCGCCTAGTCAAAGGCATCAGATTTGTTCTTTTTCTTCCATGACATATTTTTTAATAAGTAAATCTAAGAAGTCTTCTTTTGAGTAGCTGTACCCCCACATCTTTTCTCTTGGTTTTGTTGAAATAAACACAGCATTTCATAGCTACACTTCCAACAGCTTTTCTTCCATCCTATCCCTTGTCTGCATTTATCCTCTCATTCTTTTGTATATCTGAATTTGTCCATTTTTATTTAGTATTCTATAAATTTCATTTCTATCTCACTACTACCATCGTCTTTTAAGTTTACTTCAACTATCCATCCTCAGATAGTAGTTCATAGATTAAATCTTTTAGCTAGTAGATTCTGGCGTAGGAAAGCACCAGGTAAGAAAGTATGTATATTCCTATATGCCATATATAATGCTTCATGCCAATGCCCACTAGCAAATACATCTGGCTGCTTTCTTGTGTCTATATTCTCTATCAGCTTTTGTACATGATAAGATTTAGCATAAGCCTGACCTTTTCAACCGTGATGAGCATTTATATCTACTCAATTCAACTTAATTCTAGCATCATAGAAACCCATATCTATTATATCATCTCTAAGGTTGGCTATGTTCTTTATTATGTTAGCTCAGTTCTCCTTTAGGAAAGATTCATCATGATTTCCCCCCACTACAAATGTTTTAATATCTTTGTAGTATGGATAATCATTTACTGCAGCCTTTAGTTGTTCATCATAACCTACATTCTCTAGTTCATAGACTTGACCTTTAAATACATTTCATGTTCAATCTACGAAATCTCAACAATGAATAAATGCCTCTACTCATTCATCTCAAGCCTTTTTATAGAAATCTGATAGCTCTTTCTTCGCACATTGTTTATTTCCCAGATGCGTATCGCTCAGAAGGGCAAACTTAACCCTACCTTTCTCTCAGATAACCTTTTCTACACTCTTAGCAGTATTAGTCTGTAAGTGTTGTAGTATATCTCTTAGCTCATCTGGAGAATAGGTTTTGACTAATTCTTGCTTAGCTTTCTCATCTTTACTTAAAGTAGTTCAGATTTCTTTAGCTACTTTATCTCTGTACTTCCATACAGTAGCTCTGTGTATCCCTAACTCCTTTCAGATTTCTGCATTGCTTACATCTTTAGAGTAAGAGTTAATCTTTTTAATAACATCATCATCTAGTTTCTCCATAGGCATTATAGGTAATGATATAAAACTATTTAATTGCTTTGGGCTTATACCATTCATACGGGTCGTGTATATCTCTGCTAGTTAACACCTCTAATAACCGGTCTCTAACGTCCTTTCTTAATGCCTTTTCATTTAGCTCTACTGTTGTTATCAGCTGTTCTGCTACCATTTGGTTTTGAAATAAAGTGTGGATTGCCCTGTGAGTTGTGTTTTTTAACATCTCCAGATTGCACGCTTCACTTGTTCAAAAGCGACTCCTTGGTAAAATGTGGTGTTTGCTGTACTGTTCTTCTAATTTCGGCATTCTTGCGTTTCTCAGAATAATATAAAAGCCATCCCTTCATAGCAAAATTCTTCCACCATTTAATTATAGATTCTATCATACTTTCAAATTAAATAAAAAGCTGATTACAATCATTAAAATGATAATAATTCTAATCAGATTTTTGTTCATCTTTTTTTTTCATAACCACTAAAACACTTACTGCATCTTCTCTCTTATAGAATGTCCTAGCAAATCCTTTATTCGCTACCCATAATCATTTTCAGTTTAAGTATTGAAGTAGCATTAGTCTTCACATCTGTTTCTTACGATAGATATTCCATCATAAATCATTCCTAACTATTCTATACTCTCGCATTTTGTTTTTGGTTACGGTATAAAGTCTAGTTTCTTTTATTTAATTCTGCTTTGAATAAAGCATCTATTCAACTTATTCAATCTAAATATCTTGTAATCCTTTGTGATGCTGCTCAGATAGATATTCAGCATAAATCTGCTATTCTCCTCGAATTATATTCTTTTCAATCTATTGTAATCTTTTTCTCTTTTCGTTTTGGTCTCTTAATTTTTTCAAGTCATAACAATTGCAATCAAGTTATTTTTCACTTTTTATATGCTTTTATTCTATCTCCAGCACCATCGATTCATAATCAAGTAGCTCTCGCTATATCTATTGATGTGTACTCCTTCCCATCTACAATTGCTTTTAGTGTGTTCCTACAATTATATTGTTGTTCCCTTCTTGTAGCCCATCTGCAATTTTCTTTACAGTAGTTTCAATCCACATCTATTCTGTCTATTGATGTATTCCCTCTCCCATATTCCTTCACATGAGCGACATAGCTTTCGTACATATCGTTTTTAAATTCCTCAAATGTGTTTCGCAAGCACTTTATTCATCTTCCTCAATAATTAGGATAGCTTATATGAGTTTTACGATTGCACCTTGATTTCATCGTACAATATACATCATAAAACTTATGACCTTCTGGATTGTGTTTTTTTCATCCAAATCAGTGTTTAATCGGTCAGGAATTGTTGATTCTTTTATCCATAGTTATTATAGTTAGGTTATAAAACTTATTTTATGGGAGGCTATGTAAACCTAACTTACATAGCCAATTACGGTAGCTAACCAACCACTATCTACTTTCTCTCTTATGTAGCTCAGTTTTTATTCGTTGAATATCTGTTGCTATCTCTGCTAGCTTTGCTTCTATCTTTGTTGCATCTATCTTCTCTGTTTCTTCTTCTAACTTCTTTATCCTTCAGTTTAGATTACTCCAAGTTACTCATAATCAGAAAATAAAGATTACAAAGCTGACTAGATTAGCAGGGTTAGTGATGTAAATAAGTCGGTTTTCCATTATAGTGGGTTGTTAGTTTCTAAATCAGATTTTTCTTCTTCTATTAAACTGTCAGGAAACTCCTTAGAGTTCTTATCCTTGAAATAGAAGTTAGTAATAGTCATAGCAATACTAAGGAAAGCGACAACTACACCAGATTTATCATCTAGGTCTGCGAATACGTAGTATCACGTAAAGATACACATACTTATTATTACTATGATAAAGACTAGCTTAGTCACACTGAATCTCTCCCAAAATGTTTTCATTCAGATTTCTTTTTAAGATTTAAAGATTTGATAATACAGCAATATCCCTAGCACCACTATCAATGTAAATATTAGACTTATCTCCATCTCTGTTAAATTATATTATATAAATCTGATTAAGCTGTTGTTATTTCTACTTTTCTAATATATATACTAGCACTTGAACTCCATCTTCATAACTCTAATCATAGATTTTGACTACTCCATAAATTCTGATATGCACTTCCATAAGCTCATAAATCGTATGAATTACTATTCAGATTTAATGTTATATGTCAATTATCTTCAATAATAGACTCCATTGTTATTTCTCCACTTAGGGATAATGTTCAGATTTGTGTATCATTTATTCTTATCTTATTTGTGCCTCTACCATATTCTATACTATTAGTCTGTGAAGAATTTGCTATACCAACAGCAGCATCACCATTCTTATACGCCCAGATTTTTCGTTTTTTTAGAGTTCAACTATATACAGAAGATGGTGGTAATACTCATCATTGCATTGCATATGGGTCTTGAGGTCTGGTTATTTGCCATCATTGTCAAGATACTATACTACAATCTCAATATCATATATTATTGTTAGTCCAACCTAAAGCTCATTCATTCTGAAAATCAAATGTCTGCACTCTTATCGCAGGATACACTTGCTTCTCTACCCCATTAGGTCGCATCATTATTCTCTTTAGTTTGTATCACATAACTGTTAAGGAAAGAAATAAATCTGATTATAAATTA
>Ga0326511_10001091_pt1 | contig 22991 bp, 23 predicted proteins | sample 0_2496_0518_D_FD_203701 | JGI IMG/M metagenome (GOLD analysis project Ga0326511, IMG submission 203701) | Bovine rumen microbial communities from UC Davis, California, United States - 0_2496_0518 | ecosystem: Host-associated > Mammals > Digestive system > Stomach > Rumen | place: USA...
TGTATTAAGGAATGAAGAGTTCCCAAGTGAAGTGCTTAATTCTTGTGCCAACACAAATTATGGAAAAGTTGGAGTCCCATATTATCATTTGGTTGTTGGTGAATGCATTAATACTATAGATTTTAGATATTCTTTAGGTAGATTGTTTTTTAGAAAAATTACTTTTCCAAAAGAATCACTTACTGATATTGAAAGTTTATGTGGTTATATAGGAGGTAAAACTTCTCTTGTAATTCCAAAAACTGTAAAAACCTTTCATCCAAGATTTAAGGCAGAAGAAGATACAAATTTTGGAAATCCATTAAAAGAAGTGCTTGAAATTACTGGTTTGACTTTTGAAGAAGGCTCTCAGATAGAAGAAATTGGAAGTTTAGGAGAAGGATTTTATATAGAAAATCTTTTTATCCCAAAAACAGTTAAAAAATTTGGTGGATATAGTAGAGCTTATACTACTGAACTGGCAAAAGCATTAAGAACTGTAACTTTTGAAGAAAATTCCATTATCAAAAGTTTACCTGGAGACTGTTTTGACGGAAACATAAATCTAACGGCTGTAACTCTTCCTAACTCTTTGGAATCAATACCAGCCGATTGTTTTTATGGTTGTACTGGCCTTACAAGCGTGACAATACCAAATAGCGTTATAGATATTGGAGGTAGCGCATTCAGAGACTGTAATTCTCTTGCAAACATTACATTTGGAAGTAACGTTAAATATATAGGCCCATATGCTTTTCATATGCAAGGAAATGGGGTATTTGCAGCTCTAACATCTGTTACTCTTCCAGATTCGGTTGAAGTTATTGATTATGGCGCATTTGCTAATACATATTTAGGTGCAGGAAATAGAACATATAAAAAACTTGTAACAATAAATAACACTCCTACATCTTTGAAATATTTTAATAGCAATGGTGATTATATTAGAATTATAGGTAGTTTGCCTCAAAATCTTAAATGTGTATATATCTATGATTTAACAAAACAATGGGGTGGAGGTAAAACAGGTTTTACCATACCTTCAAATGTGGAACAATTACTTGGTAGTTTGGAAAAAAGTGAAATAAACTCAGGTGCAACAATTACGTCTTTAGCTGTTTATCCGCCAGGCACAAACACTGATTCACCGCTATCAACTGGTTTTAAAGGGACTATAAATGTTCCTTCTGGAAGTGCAAACTATTATAAATCTCATCCAGGATGGTCAAGATACAGAAATTACATTCATTAATTGGTATAATTATGAAATATTGCAAATATAGAAACAGTGTAAGAATGAAAAAAAACTCAAGTGGTGAATGGGAAACTATTCCAGGGAGTGAAGAAAGACTTCTTATTCGTTCTTACAGTAATGAACAGGATTGTTATAATTCAATTATCGGAAGTATTCCATCTGCTTCTGGTATGCAAGTTAGTACTATTACAGGAGATGGTGAATTAACAAATTACCCATGTAATAATAGTGACTCTAATAATTATACTGTTGCAAACATAGCAACAGTAATATCAATGACGCTTGGTACATGCGACACAAATTATTATTTTGCCAGCGATTTAGTTTCATATACAAATTATACTGGTGTTGCAAAAGCTTTAAGAAGAGTTGGTTTTGAGCCAAATGCTGTTGTACCTTTAATAAGCGGTAAAAGAACTTTGTGTTTTGTAACTGCTGATGAACTATGCGATTTAGTTATACCAAATAACCTTGAATATGATAGATTTTTTTTACAAGACCCAGAGAAAAAACAAATGGGTATACAAGAGCTGTCAATTAATTTAACTGAAAATGGTTATTTTATAATTAGGGATGCATATAACATAAAAAAAATTAGTATAGGAGGAAGCATAACCACAATTCCGTCATATGCAATCTATAACTGTAATGAATTAGAAGAGGTTGTAATGCCAGAAACCGTAACATCAATTTTAGAATATAATTTTTATAAATGCCCTAAATTGACAGGTTTAACAATTCCAAGTTCTGTAGTTTCTATAGGTAATTGGTTTTGCGCTTATTCATCAGCCCCAATTAATTCATTACCTAATTCAGTAACTACAATTGGTTCAGAGTTTATGCGAGGAAGTACAGTATCATCTTTTACTTTTTCAAACAATGTTACAAGCATTGATGGTGCTGTTTTCTATGCTTGTAAAAACTTAAAGTGGGTTGAGTTTGGCACAGGATTAACTAGTTTGGGGTCAGGTGTGTGTTATGAATGTCCTAATCTTGAATATTTGATATTTCACGGTGATGTACCATCTGGTTCAAATTGGTTTGGTGAAGTTAATTGTCCAGTATATGTTCCTGATGAATATTTAACAAGTTGGCGTTCAAACTCATACTCAAAATATAAAGTACGTCCTTTATCATGGTTTAATGGATAATATGTTTAAAATAAAAGAAAATAACTATGGCATGTGATTGTAATAAAACATATGACATCGGAATGGGTTGCTGTCAGCCTGTATTAGCACCAGCCGATAATTTTTATACAAAATACCAGACCGAAAAGAAGATTGAGGAGGCTGTCAGTGGAATAACTGGCAGCACTGGTTGCTGCATAACACCAGAAGAAGTGGATGAAAAGATATCTGCTGCAACTGATGGTATGGCTACAGAACAGTGGGTTGAAAACAAGCACTACATAACTAGTGTTGACCTCTCAGACTATGCACTTAAATCTGAGATTCCAACAGTACCTTCATCAAACACTGCATTTACCAACGATGCTGGGTATCTTACAGAGCATCAACCTATTAAAACTATAAATGGTCAGTCATTAATAGGCACAGGTGATATTGAGATTGGAACAGGTGGTACAATAGATTTGTCAAACTATTATACCACAGCACAGACAGTTAATCTTGTTGAGAGTGCTGTAACAAGGGTTGAGGGTGAGATACCTACAGTACCTACAAGCAATACAGCATTTACCAATGATGCTGGTTATCTTACAGAGCATCAGAGCTTAAGTGGATATGCAACAGAGCAATGGGTATTAAACAAGCATTATATTACTGGAGTTGACCTATCGGATTATGCTACAAAAGCAGAAATACCAGTAGTTCCAACCAGTAATACAGCATTTACAAATGATGCAGGGTATCTTACAGAGCATCAATCGTTAACAGCCTACTCTACCACAAGTGAAGTTAATACATTGATTGACCAAAGTGTTAGTGGAAAGCAAGATACATTGTCAGCTGGTACTGGTATTGATATTACAAATGACGTTATTTCGTGTACTGTAACTGGTGGCGGTGCTTCATATAGTGCTAGCAGTGGTATCAACATTGCAAACAATGAAATTTCCACTAAGATTGGTGACGGTCTTAGATATGCACAAGATGGCACATTGGAGGTTAATTCAACAAATGTAATTGCAACTGGAAATACTCAAGTTCCACTTAGTTATGTGGTTTACAATTATGTAAACAATAATTGCATGATGAAAAACAAGATTTGGTGTGGAACAATTACAGAGTACAATTCAATAACTAATAAGGATTCAGGAACACTATACTTGATACATGAGTAAAATTGTTTTTTGTAATAAGGATATAAAAGATGTTAGATACAGTGGCTACACCATCACTAAGATATATGCTTGTGGTGGTGAGCTGGTGTATGAATATCAGAGACCTACGCCATCAAATCCTATTGCAAGATTTAAAGTAGGTGATGAATGGTTGGAAATAGGTGATGTAGGTAGTGATTCTGCTGTTACAACTGCTGAAGTTCAAACATGGATAAGCTCCAGTGAGTTTAACACCATGACGAATTTACAGTTTTATGAGAATTGTTCAAGTGTCGGTGTTGCTGCTTTCAGTGGCTGTAGCATCGAAGCAATTAATGGATGGGGTTCTGTATTATCAATTGGCGCAAGTGCATTTAATAATTGTACAAACCTTAAGAATGTTTACTACAATTGCAATAATTGTCCTATGGTAATAGGTAATTATGCTTTTGCCAATTGTAGTAGTTTGAGTTCTGTTACTCTTACATGCCAGAGCATTGGAAAAAATGCTTTTTCATCTTGTTCCAATTTACAAACAGTTGTTTTATATGATGTAAAAACAATAGGAAGTTCTGCATTTATAAATTGTGATATAAAAACAGCTTCAATTCCTTCTACAATAACAAGCATAGGTAGTTATGCATTTGCCAATAACTATAACATGGAAAAGATAGAGTTCCAAAGCACAACACCACCTGATATTAATACACATGTTTTTGATAATACAAATAATTGTCCTATTGTAGTACCATATCCTTATAAAAGTGCTTATCAGCAAAAGTATAATTGGAATGTTTATTCAAACAGAATCAAATACAATAGTGAAATATAATAATCATAATATGTTTAATAAAATAGAATATCAATGATTGAAGGATATGAAGATGTAGTAAAAGAGTGGACATCACCAAAGTTGAAACATGGGTGCTGCAACACAGTTACCATTCATCCAGACGAAGAACTGGATAGATGGGCAATTCAGCAGACCATTACAATTTTGGCGAATGCCGATTACTACTACACCAAAGCTGAGGTTGACCACTTGCTTGAGATGATAACAGCAAGTGGTGTAACAAAGCAAGAGGTTGAGGAGATGATTGCAGTTGCCATCCAGGACAAGGCTGACAAAGCACAAGTAGAGGCTCTATCAGCACAAGTGGCAAGCAACACAGAGAGGATATTAAATACATATACAAAGCCAGAGGTGAATAATCTATTGGCTTCATATTATACAAAATTACAAACTAACTCAATGTTCGGCAACTACTCAAAAGTGGAGGATACGACATTGATTCTTAACGCAGAAAACATTAATTAATATGGCTATATTAGATAAAATTCGTTTAAGTGGCACAACTTATGATATTATAGATGCTACAGCCGTTCATTCACTTGATGGCTATTGGACTACTGGTGAGACCACAGCAGCTATTACAGCAGCTACAAACGCTCTTGCTGAATCAATAGCAGAGCAAGGCTATCAGACTAGTGGTGACGTTCAGAATGCTATCACAGCGGTTACAAACCCTATCAATAACACTCTTACAGCACACACTGCAAACACAGACATTCATGTAACCATAGCAGATAAGAATGCATGGAATGCAAAATTGGATGCTGCTGATGTAGAAGGTTTCTTTGGTGCTGTTAACTATGATTCAAATTCAAAGAGGATTAATTTCTACAACACCTCAACTGGTGGTACAGTCCTTGCCTATATCGATGCTTCAGACTTCGTTAAGGATAGTTTCCTGGAGTCAGTAACAATCGAAAATAGGGTTATAAGTGGTGAATCAGTTCCTTGTCTAGTATTCGTCTGGAATACTGAAAGTGGAATTGAGGAGACTGTAATTCCTTTAAGCGGTATATTCGACCCAAACAATTATTATACCAAAACTGAGATTGACAACATTGTAACTGCAATTACTGAAGACATTGAGGAAGCTACAAGTGGAAAGGCTGATACTACTGCTGTTACCCAGATTAACGATGCTTTGACAGCTCATACAAGCAATAGTGACATCCACGTTACCACAAGTGATAAGTCAACTTGGAGTGGAAAACAAGATGCATTAGTATCTGGGACAAACATTAAGACAATAAACGGTACTTCAATCCTTGGTAGTGGAAATCTTGAGGTTCAGACACTTCCAACAGTCCAAGGCACTACATTGATATTCAGTTAATTCAAATCACCCAATAAATCAAAGGGGTTGGGAGTTAATCCCAGCCCTTTTTTCATATGTTTAGTTAAAATATATTTCGAAATATGAGTAACATAATAGACAAAATCCAGCTTTCTGGTATAACCTATGATATCGGAGGCGGTTCAATAACAATTGACCCAACATTGGATAGTGGTAGTACAAATCCAGTTGCAAACAGTGCCATCACAACTGCACTTGATGAAAAGGTTAATGTTGCTGACAACATAGTATCAGCAGCAACCATTAACTATACATATGACGTTGGTGATACAAGCTATAAGTATCCATATAACAAAGGACTCATAATTAATGAGTTCTATGTAAAGCCTGTAAATCAGTATACATATACAAACATTGCTGCATGGAATAATGTGTATATTTCAAATGGAAGTTCTTACACAAGTATTTATGTGAATGTTGATTGTAGCAACTATCAAATAACTGCTGTTACATCAACAAGTGGTGAAAACTTCACATATGCAATAGAAGATGGTGTTTTACATGTAACACTTTCAGAGGGATATTTTGTCCAAACAATTAGTCAAAATCAAGATTTCCAAATTTCATATGAGAAATACACCATTGAAAGTGGACAAACAGCAGATGTTATAAATGAGGATTTAATCGATGTCATCCAGGATATATATGACCAAGTGCCAAAGGCTTATTTAACTGCTGCAACACCAATTTTGGATAGTACTAGATTGGCAATTCAAAATTATAAAAGTGATGGTTCTAACAGTGGCAAATTTATAAGTTTTGGTTCTTCAATCAAGGGTGATAATAATAAAATGGATGTCTACCTACCAAGTAGATATACAACCAATGTCACTTTGAACACTGGTAATAGCAGATATTGTCAAGTACCATCATCAACAGTTAATGATTACAATACTGGATTCGAGTATATGGATTTGGCTGTTAATACTGGGTATACTGGCAGTTCAACATCGTTTACATTCACAGTTAAAACCTTGTTTAGGAACAATACTATTCAAACTGATACATTCACATATGATGTTGCAAACAAGACCATTGGTGGGAATCAATTATATATTAGTGTTTACTGTTATAACAATACTATTACTATTTATCCAGTACAATACAACTCCTCTAGAATACAGTCAGTATCAGAGCCTAATTGCAAAATAGGTGGCGTTGATTCTCCTTCATATTTTAAAAACCAATATATCATCACTGGAGTTACAGCTGCTTCATATACAAAACAAGCAAATACTGTAATCAATGAAATATATTCCGAGTTAAACGGTAAAGCAACAACCACTTATGTAAACCAATCAACAAGTGGAAAAGCAGAAACCACTGCTGTTACTGAGGCAATTAGTGAGGCAACATCTGGTAAGGTAGATACATCTGTATATACAGCTTATACAGCTGCAACAGATACTGCACTTGCATCAAAGCAGACAACACTTACTGCTGGTACTGGAATCTCAATCGTTGATAATGTTATCTCTGCAACTGGAGGTGGCTCTGTAACAGTCGATACAGAGTTGGATAGTGGTTCAACAAATCCTGTTCAGAACAAGGTTATCTATAATAAGATTGATGAGGTTGAAGAGGTTACAGCAGCTGGTCTTAATGCGCTCAATGACAAAATTACACCAACAGTTGAGCTTACACAAGCCCAGTACGATGCATTAGTGGATAAAGACCCAAATACCTATTACATCATCACTGATGCACAAGCTGTTGACTTAACCAACTATTATACCAAAAGTGAAACCAATACATTGCTTGGTGGAAAACAAGCAACATTAGTGTCTGGAACAAATATAAAGACAATCAACAATACTTCAATCCTTGGTAGTGGAAACATTGATATTCAAGGTGGTTCAACATATACAGCTGGTAGAGGCATTTCAATAGCAAATGATACAATATCATTTAGCCTTCCAATATCAGCTGGAACTGCTAGTTATAGCATTGTTGAAGGGTATAATGCACAAGCAAGTGGCACTTATTCTCATGCTGAAGGGAATAGTACAAGAGCAAGCGGTGTTTCATCTCACGCTGAAGGACAGTATACAACAGCAAGCACATATGCTCACGCTGAAGGAATTAATACAAAGGCAAATGGTAGTTCATCTCATGCTGAAGGAACAAGTACAACAGCAAATGGCGACCAATCTCATGCTGAAGGAAATAACACAACTGCAAGTGGTTACTGTTCTCATTCTGAAGGAAAAAATACAATAGCAAATAATCAATCAGAACATGCAAGTGGACAATATAACGTTTCAAGCAAAGCTAATACTGCTTGGGGATATAGCGGTAATACCTTATTCTCAGTTGGTAATGGTACTGCTAACAATGCAAGACATAATGCATTTGAGATTAGACAGAATGGTGATATATATCTAACCAAAGATGGACAAGATGTTAAGCTTCAAGACCAACTTGGAGGAAGTTCAATAACTGTTGATACAGCATTGGATAGTGGCTCAACAAATCCTGTTGAAAATAGAGTCATCTATAACAAGATTGATGAGGTTGAACAAGTAACTGCTGCTGCATTGAATAACATCAATGACAGATTATCAGAAGATGAAGAAGTAACTGCTGCTGGTCTTAACGCTCTTAATGATGCCGTAAGTGGCAAACAAGATACATTGGTTAGTGGGACAAACATCAAGACCATCAACAATACTTCAATCCTTGGTAGTGGAAACATTGATATTCAAGGTGGTTCAACATATACAGCTGGTAGAGGCATTTCAATAGCAAATGATACAATATCATTTAGTCTTCCAATATCCGCTGGAACTGGGAACGATAGTATTATTGAAGGAAATCATGCAACAGCAAGTGGTACATATGCTCATGCTGAAGGGAATTATACAACAGCAAGTGGCGCTTCTTCTCATGCTGAAGGAACTCGTACAATAGCAAATAATCAATCAGAGCATGCAAGTGGACAATATAACGTTTCAAGCAAAGCATCTACCACATTTGGTGACAGTGGTAACACCTTATTCTCAGTAGGTAATGGTAAATCAACATCAGCAAGGCATAATGCATTTGAGATACGTCAGAATGGCGATATATATCTAACATTGGATGGACAAGATGTTAAGTTGCAAGACCAACTTGGAGGTGGCGGTGTGAATGTTGTACAAACAACTGGTACTTCAACCGCTGATGTAATGTCACAAAATGCTGTTTCAACTAAATTGAGTGGTTATGTAACAACAGACACTGAACAAACCATAAGTGGAAGGAAAATATTCACATATACTGATAGTAGTGGTAAAGCAATTGAGTTTAAACAAACTAGTGATAGCGCAAAAGTTGGCTTTAGTATAAAAAACTCAACTTCAACTAACAATGAGGTAGCATCATTTGAATTCAGACCAAATACATTCACAATTGATGGTGTTCAGCATCCATTAACATATTTTGGGCACTACAGAAATAAAAATACAGCAAATGCTGGAGTTCCACAAACAGTTATTGGCTTCAGACAATATGACCAATTAAATGCCGCTGCTTATCACTATCTGTTGCCATTGCCTGAGAAAGCAAAGACACCATTTAGTTTAACAACATCATTTAAGGATTATTATGCTCCAATGGGCTTCAAAAATGGTTCAACGATGATTACAGCAGATAATACTGGTGTTGTTGACCTTTCAAGTGAACTTGGTGGTTTGAAATTGGTTAAACTAACACAAGCAGAATATAATGCCCTTGCAACAAAGGACAGTTCTACATTGTACATCATTGTTAACTAATGAAGATTTGCATACATACAGTAATATTGAATGAACTTGACGAATATCTGAAGGCATGGTTAGACCATCATACAAAGATGGTTGACCATATCTTCATATTCGAAGACATTGGCAGTCATTCACATAAACATATAACAGACCAATATCCAAATGTAACTCTTCAATCAGTACTAGATATATATGCTGGTGATGAGAAGATGAGGGAAAGAATCATCAGAGAAAAGGCAAGAGGTATAATTGTTCAACAACATTATGTAAAAGATGGAGTTGTTCAAATCCAATCCTTGAATGAATATGATTGGTGTTTCACCATAGATATAGATGAGTTCATCACATTACAAGAGCCATATAAGGACATTCCAAGCGTTCTGAGCGAGTTTCAAGATAAGGTTGCTGTAATGCTTCAATGGCAAAATTATGGGGCGTCTGGGAGGATTTATAAGCCCAATTATAATGGTAGGGATTACAGAGAATTTTACACCCAAAAAGCACCATTCAACAAACATGATGCAGCAGTTAAGATAACAACCAAGATTTGTTGGAATCTAAACAAAACTACAAAATGGCATTTATGTGGATTACATTGCACAGTTGGTGACTGGGTTAACACCAAAGGAGTCAAGAGTAGAAAGGAAATCTGCTATGATAAGATGTATCTAAGTCATTATGTGACTCGCTCTTGGGAAGAATGGGTATGGAAGTTATATCAGCGAGGAATGCATTGTGGATTGAGACATAGGAAGGATGAACAATTCTTTGAAATAAATCCAGATATGTTGCCAATGTATGATGAATGTATAAAACTAAAAAATAAAATATTAAACGTTTAATAATATGAATAATTTGAAGAAATTTGCAACTGAAGCAGAGTATACTGCTGCAACGTTAAACTATCCAGCAGTGAGTTGGGTTACTGCTACTGATAATGTACATTTTGATAAAAGTGCTCCAACACCTCCAACAGTTAATGATAAGGTAATAATGGCAGCATATGGTGGTACTGGAGAAGCAAGATTTACTTTATTCAACTGTGCAGCTTCATCATCTGGTGATATTACAAGTATTACAGTTGATGATGTAGAGGTTAATCCAATTACTTGTGAAGGTGACTATGTTGATGCTGAACAAACTTACATTGTCAAATACACTATAACTGGTACAACTGTTGGTGATTGGTTCACTGGAGACCTTGCTTGTGATGCAGCAAGTGTACCTTCTAAATTAGATGTATTAATACCAAGTCAGATAACTAGTATTGGGCCTAATTATCCAGGTAATACTGCTAAATTGGTTTGTCTAGCAACTACACCTCCAGAAGTTGGAGGTTTGACTAGTGTGTTAGCTGGTGCATATTTCTATGTACCAGATTCAGCTGTTAACACATATAAGTCAGCAGAAGGTTGGGGTGAGGTAGCAGCAAATATTTATCCAATCTCAGAATATCAAGGTAACTTACCTGTTTAAACAAAGTAGTATATGGCAGATACAATTAAGATAGGAAATCTAGATATAAGTGCTTTCAAGGTAGGCTCTGACGATTGCAAGGTCTACCTTGGAGATATTTTGCTATATCCTCAGAGTCCAACGCCTCCTGCATTCCAAGGAAAATGGCTTACAACATATACAGGAGGCACAACGTCATCAGCAGAATGTGATTCAACATCAGCAATAACGTTAGGTGAAATAACATTAACAGACCTTGTATCAGTTGAAATAGGAGATTGTGTTACAAACATTGGTGATTATGCTTTCAGTGGTTGTACAAGCCTTACAAACTGCACATTAGGCAGTGGTGTTACAAGTATTGGTGGTAGTGCTTTCTGGGGTTGTACTAGTATTACAAGTATAGATATTCCTGATAGTGTTACAGAGATTGGTTCTCGTGCTTTCAGAAGTTGTAGTAGTCTTACAAGTATAGTTATACCAAGTGGTGTTACAAGTATTGGTGATAATGCTTTCAATAGTTGTCATAGTCTTACAAGCTGTACAATAGGTAGTGGTGTTACAACCATTGGTAATTTTGCTTTCAGATATTGTACTAGCCTTACAAGTGTAGACATACCTAATAGTGTTACAAGTTTTGGTAATAGTACTTTCAGACAATGTACTAATCTTAGAAGTGTAACCATAGGTAATGGTGTTACAAGTATTGGCTCTTATGTATTCAGAGATTGTACTAATCTTCAATCTGTTACAATTAAAGCAACAACACCTCCAACACTATCAAATGCAAATTCATTTAATAACACAAACAACTGTCCTATTTATGTTCCAGCATCAAGCATATCGACATATAAATCAGCAAATAATTGGAGTTCGTTATCATCAAGAATTCAAGCAATACCAAACAGTTAAAGAGATATGATATATTACAATTTAAATACAATAAACGATTGGAACTTTGGTGATGACAACATCATCAAGGTTTATAAGCATGGTGCTGTATGCTATTATAAGATTACAAGTGGAGATACACCAACACCAGTTCAAGAACCTTGTTATGCCGTTGTTGACGATATAATTTTGTATTCAGATACAGAGTTTGAGGATGTATTCAACAAGGCTGATAACAAATGGTACAAGCTCAACAACCTTAACCAATATGAAGAATACGGTGTTTATGGTAGTGGCAGGAATATCACCTATTATGATGGAAAGTTAACCATTGACGGTGATTATGAATACCAATATAGTGGAGGCTCTTGGGTTAATCTTGGAGAAGTCAGTGGAGGCACTGCAACTTTACCAAATGTGCCATTTACAGTTAACTACAACGCTAAGAACTACAACTCTAGTACAAAGACATTGATGAAGACTAGTGGACAGTTGGCAGACGTTGATGCAGTTATTACAGCTGGTACTCCTACAGTTAATGATGGGTATCTAACTATTACAAATAATACAAGAGCAGCTATTAGTGGTTATCAAACCTACTTCAATCGAGATAACAACAATCCAAATTTGACCATTATATCAAAACAAAATACTAATGGTAACAACTGTCATATGTTTGCAAACAGAGATTCTAGTTATAACTGGATGTATCGTTGTTATTCAACAAAACTAACCCTTCATGGAAGTAATGAACAAGGTTCAATATCAGTTACAACACAACCAGTCATTGAATCTGTTAGAGTTGATAGTAGTAGAAATGCAATATATAACAATTATACAGACAATACATCATCAACAGAAAGTAGCTTTAATTATGGCAATGCAAATAATGGAAATTTCGCTATATTTGCGGGATATGCCTCAAGTAGCGGTGAATGGTTTTTGGGAGATTTCTATTGGGTATACATGTCTCAGAATACATTGACTGATGAACAAGTTCAACAAGTTATAGCATATAACGAAGGAGGTGAACCTGAATATCCAAAATACTATGATGAGATTCAAGACCCACCAGATAATGTTACATTCACTTCAATGACAGAGGCACAGTCTTATGAGTGTCCTTGGTGGGGAATGACTGGAATCATTGATAATACTGATTATCTATTCTGTGATTCAAACGAATGGTTAACCAAGTATTCATACCAAGAGGTTAGTGGTGAATATATCTGTGACAGTGGTGATAAATACAAGAAGATGCAAGAGTATGACAGAAACGTTGATGGTACAATGTCAGCTACCACAACCTATGTCAAAGGTGATTTGATTGAAGCTAGCTCTCCAGACTGTGCAATATCTTGTACTTATAACTTCTGTGGTGTTGATGCAAATGGTAATGATGTAATAATAAACAACGGCACTACCACATTAACCCAATTCAATTGGACAAGTCCATATCCAGTTGAGGGTATTGTTGGAGCTGCTACAACTACTATTGGACAATATTGCTTCCAAAATATAAAGTCTACTCTTTCAGCATTAACAATTGGTAATACAGTTACAACAATACAGCATGAGGCATTTATGGAAGCATCATTGCTTACAACTCTTACAATACCAGCCTCAGTAACTCAGATAGATTTCTGGGCATTCACTCGTTGTTATGGATTGGGTGAGGTAATATTCGAAGGAACAACACCTCCAACGTTCACAAACGAAAATGATGGTGTATTCCATGATTATTGTCCTCCTGTAATATATGTTCCAGATTCAGCAGTTTCTGCATATAGAGCAATAGCTGGTTCAGTTTGGACAAACCAAACTTGGTCAACCAATATCATACAACCAATCAGCAATAGAACTTAATAATTTTAAAAGTGGGATGGATAATATAATCTATCCCATTTTTATTTGTATTTCCATATATATCCTTTGTGTGTTTTAAAACCATATACATTTCTGCAACAAGCTGCAACTGCACCTTTGTTAAAACCTTCTTTTTCAACATCACTAACACACCTCCAGGTTTTAATTATTTCACCATCTGTAGGAAGAATCTGGTCAACCATTTTTGTTTTCTTTTCTGCAATTTTGCAATTGCAACTTAAACAACATGGTTCTACATTATCCATTGTATGAGGTTTGGAATTATCCAGGCGGTTGCACCCAATTATTTTCCAGCCTGTTTTTCCACAATGTGCACAAGGTTTAAACAATATGTTTTCAACAATCCATTCTTTTGTTAAATCACATTCACCTCTATCATATTTTTTATCTTCACGTTTGTATCCTCCAAGTAAATTAGAAGCTCTTCCAATTGGTGTTTGTATATAATTTCTAACTCTTTCTCTGTTTTTTGCTTTTTGCTCTTCATTTAGGAATCTTTTACTCATAGTAATATAGTATGTTTAGTTTAAATTAATTGTAGCAAATATATCAAAAAATTGTGAAAAATACAAATTAATTAGAAAATAATTCAAATTAATTACCAAAAAATATAATGGCTGAAATTAGAAAAGTGGGTAGACCAAAAGGTTCTACAACCAAAAAGATGCAATTATCAAAAAATCCTTTGTATATTACAAAGCTAGAAAAACAAGTCGAAGGAGCAGCTGTCACAAAAGACACTTCGCTTGGATTTGTTAAGTTTGGTGCTAGAAACAACTATCCTCAGTTGCTTCTTGATTTATACCAGAATTCACCAACACATCATGCAGCAATTAACTTTGGTGTTCAGTGTATCGTAGGAGAAGGTGTTGACTATGAAGCTATGAAACTGGATGGAACACAGATTTTTCCAAATTATCAGTATTCATACGATATACTTCTTCGTAACATATCCCTGGATTATATGCTCTATGGTAGCTATGCAATCGAAATTATCAAAAATAAGGACAATAAGACATTCAGTTTTTATCATATCCCATATGAGAAACTGAGATGTAGCCCTTATGATGAAGATGGAGTAATTACAAGCTGGTGGATAAGCAACGACTGGACAGCTACAGGACAAAACCCACCATTTGAGATTGATGCAATTGATATGAGGGATGAAAGTATGATAAAACAGGGCAAACCATACATTTATGTGTTCAAAAATTATGACCCAACAATGTCATATTACCAGAGTCCATCATATGCAGCAGGCATTTCCAGCATCCAGAGCGAAATAGAATATTGCAAGTATGAACTGAAGACAACTACCAACTCATTCATGCCTAGTGGTATGCTTGTTCTTAATGAGGTTGAAACTGATGAAGAGAGACAAGCAATCATCAGAAACATAACATCTATGTTCACAGGAGCTGAAAACGCAGGTGCATGTATGGTGACTTTCCGAAGCAACATTGAAGAGCAGAAGCCAGAATATGTTCCATTTGAGATTAATAAGGGTAATTTCAATTTCTATGACAGCGCAAACCAGAGAATTATCAACCGTATTCTAGCAGCTCACAATATCCCATCAGCATCACTTTGTGGTCTTCCAGATGTTGGCAACAGCGGTTTTGCAAGCGACTCACAGAAGCTTGAGACAGCTTACCAACTCTATCAGAAGCTTACAGGAAACTATAACAGACAGAATGTAATCAGGACGCTTAACGACATGTTTAAGCTAAATGGAATTGATGTGGAAATTGTATTAAAGCCATTGCATTTCAATGATTTTGGAAATGATAATGATACAAGTTCTGATACAAAGTCAGAAGATACGGCACAGGATGTTTCAACAGATAATATACAAGAAAAAGTGGAGGAAAAGTAATATGATAATCAACGAGAAATATTTCAAACAGTACAGCCCAATACCATTGAATTACAATATGGCTGAAATCAAGAATTACATACCAGTTGCTTGCAAGATTTGGCTAATCCCAATCATTGGTTATGACTTCTTTGAGGAAATTGAGGAACAGGTTGAAAACAACAATGTATCTGAGGAAATCGCAACATTGCTAACTGAAGGTGGACTTTGGCAGTATCTTTCATTTGCTACAGTATATGAAAGTTTGCCTATGATTTGGAGTCATATATCAGAAGTTGGTGTAACGAAAGGTAAATCTGATAATTCTGATTCACTAGACTTGAAGGATATGACTTATGTGTCACAACACCTAAGAAACCAGGTGGAGGTATTGAAGGAACAACTTAAGACATGGCTATGCCAGCACTATCAGTATTATCCAAATCTAAGCGTTTGTGATTGTGGCTGTGACTGCTGCAATAATAGTGCAAAACTTAAATACCCAAATCCAAATCAGCAGATTTACACCACAATTAGAAAGAACACTAATCTAAGATAAAAACATGTAAGACAAATGAGTTTAAATGTAGCATTATGTACAATTGGAAGAAGGGAGAACCTATATGCCAGGGAATTCGTTGAACATTACCAAAAGCTAGGTTTTTCAAAGATATATATTCTTGATAACAACCATGATGGGGAAGAACACTTTGAAGATGTAATTGGTGATTATGTTGATAATGGCTTTGTAGAAATCATTGATATAAGGAATGAAACCAATTGCCAGATGAAGGAATATACCAATTTATATGCAAAACATGGAAAAGACCATGATTGGATTGCTTTCTATGACTTTGATGAGTTCCTGGTTCTTGAGGGTGGGGTCACAATCAATGAATTCCTGTCAAGATTTCCAAATGATTGCCAGGAAGTACTGATTAACTGGCTCACTATGACTGATAACAACCTGGTACACTATGACCCAAGGCCATTGATGGAGAGATTCACAACACCAATGGAGATATTAAGGCCAGTTCAATATTCATTCCCAGACAATTGTCATATAAAGACCATTATAAGGGGTGGATTACCTTCAGTGGTGTTCGGTGGAAATCCTCATGTTCCAGACACAGCATTAATAGCTTATAATGCAAGTGGGATTAGATGCAACAATGGTCCTTGGCAACCCATAGACTATTCTAAGGCCCATTTAAGGCACTTCACGACCAAAACGATTGAAGAGTGGATAACTAGGAAGCTACAGGTTGGAACGCCTGACAGAAGGCCAGAACAGTTCCTACCATTCTATGTTGGTAGGTTTTGGAAAATAAACGAGAAAACAGAAGAAAAACTTAAGTACTTAGCAGATAATGGCTACAGTGTGGTATAACTCCACGAAATGACACCAGAGAAGGAGGAATTCTTAAAATCTGTTAATAATTTGGCAATTACAAATTAAATTGATATCTTTGGAACATGAGGTATATCATATAGGAGACTTTGCACCCTTTTCGGTTCAGAGTCTCTTTTGCATTTATTAACACATTCCCAAAAAGTGCAAGTAAATTATTTCGCTTCTAAGCCGTTATTTTTCTTCTGGTGGACAACTATACCACCAGGGTATATTCGTGCGCTCTACGAGGCTGTATGATGGCTCTATGACGTTGTAACGAAAAAGAACCCCATCACAATAATGCAATGGGGTTCTCATATATCAAATTTTAAGCTTTAAACCACTTTGTTTCTAACTCACTTGGAAGGATTGCGCCTCTCATATATACAAGGTTACCTTGAACACAGATGTCCTCACCTACTTTCTTTGCAACCTCTTTCCAATCTTCATCAGTAATGGCTTCCTTGACAAAATCATCAATCATAAAGTAGCCATAGTCACCGTTGTTGAAGAACTCAACAGTTGAATCAATAAAACTTTTCTTACCCTCTGGAGACTTTGCGTAAGCCATAGCCTGCATATTGCAAGCCCTAATAAAATCTGAATACTTCATATTATGCCTTATTTAAATTAATATTATATGTTTTTCAGAGTGCCTATGTGTGTTTCTCTGAACATTGCAAAGATACAAGAAAGATTTGAGAATCCAAAATTTCTTAACCAATTTTAACAATTAAATGTAAAATAAAAATAACCTGATTTTTAATGGGGAGTTTTAAACAAAAAACGACCAGCAACAGTCTTTCTCTATCACCAGTCGTGTCCAGGGGATACCTGGCAGATATATATGAATGAAAATCCAGTTAAGCCTCTTTGTATTCATTAAGCAGCTTCTTTCCTAACTGATACTTGGGACATGAATCACAATCCCATCTGAACCAAGGTGTCCACTTAATGCCACCTGATGTCCAGTACTGATAACGCTTCATCATAACTTAAAACGGAAGCCCTAAATCATCAGTTGAAGGTTCAGACGCAAACTTCACAAGCTTCTCTATCTCCTTCTTCTCATTCAAACTAGCTTGAAGCCTTAATATCAGAGCCTCAATCTGGTCTTTTGACATGTCTTCAATGTCCTGCTTCTTCTCAACAACCTTGGTCTTATTCCATCCAACAGATGTGGCCATTTCAAACCCACTGTGGTCATGAACCTTCTGCAATGGAACTTCCATATACTTCCTCACTTGTGGCTTATTCACCTGGAGCATCCAGTTCTCACCATCATTCTGAACATTAATTAGTTTATTTTCGACCAATGTCTGGATTGATGTTTCAATCTCTTCCTCAGTCATCTTAAGGAACTTTACCCACTGTTTTGGATAAAATTTAGTCCATTCCTGGCTTTGCCAGTTGATTAAATATGCCATAACCTTCAATGCCATTGGAGGTAGCATACAGATGAGTTGTGTGTTTAGAAATACTTTCTCTTTTGCTATGTCCATATATTTTAACTTTTCTTAATGCAAATATATATAAAATTTATTAAAATAACAAATTTTTATACAGTTATATTTGTATTTTTGTGAAAAAATGTATATATTTGCAAAAGATAGATATTTATATTTAAGGATAAGGTTGCAAACTTGTTCTTTTTTGTCATTGATGAAGGTAGGAGGGTTTATATTACTCCAAGACGTTAGTTCCTTCCTACCTTTTACTTTAAAACGTCTAGGAGCTGCACCTTCGATGGAGTAATTGATAAACTGGGTGCTTGAAAATAATAGTATAACTAACGTCAAAAAATGGAAAAGAAAAACTATTTTAATTTCTTGGCTTTCAGAAAAGCCATGTATGATGGTAAGCTCTCAGAAAGAGCAAGATTAATATACATTTATTTGTTGCAGAAGTCATCAAACAAAGGATGTATTGATAATGCATTGTATAACGATGTTGAATTAACAAAGGAATTAATTGCAATTGACCTTGGTATATTAACCAAAACTGGTGAACCATCAACAAAACTAATACAAAGAGCATTGGAAGAACTTGAAGAGCATGGATATATTAAAAGATTCCAGAAATACAAGACAAAAGGATGCCCATTGACAATTAGATTAAACCTTTCGCAACAGTTTTTGAGAGAAAATGAAACACAAAATGATGAAAGTGAAGACAAAAAAGAATTAGGTTTTGAGAAAAGTGAGTCCGAAAATGTCCACCACTATAATCCTAATGTAATCCTTTCTAATCCTTCACAATCTAATAATAATCCATTTTTATCTGAAATATTGGTAAAATTGGATAAATTAAAAACATTTGGAGAAGTATTGGAATGTTTCAAAACTGGTATTGAAAACCTAAACAGTACAAAAGAATTGGAAACATTTCGTGACAAAGTAACCAATAAAATCGCAGAAATACAACTACCTTCAAATGCTAAAGAAAGATTCAAAACAGTTGCAGACCTATATACCAAAAAACATCAAGAACTTGAAACAGTAAAATATGATAATGAAATATACCAACTTGCATGTGGACTTTAAACAGTGTAAATACCTTCAAAAATAGTTACCTTAAAATTTGTTATTTACAAAAAAAATGTATATATTTGCATTGTAAGAAACGTAATAATGCCATAAACCTTGGAGGCTCTGAATCATTTAATCTTTTCTTCTCGTAGTTCATATCGTAATTCGTTCATAGTTCAATAACAGAGCCTCCACTTTTTTTAAAAAAAAATGTCCATTTCTATTTAGTTTTTTTTACATAAATGTAATATTTATATAGAAAAACGTAAAGACAAATGGGACATTTAAATCAGAAATGTATAACAGAGTTCAACACTCAAGAAGGTGAAATCTGGAAAGATATTCCAGGATTCCCTGATTATAAGGTTTCAAGCCTAGGAAGGGTAGCATCATACAGAAACCCTAATAGACCAAAATTACTTAGGACATTCCTAAACTGCTATGGGTATTACCAGGCATGTCTTTCAATTGGTGAACCATTCAAGAAGGGAAAGACAAAATCCAAGACAATAGCGGTTCACAGACTGGTAGCACTTGCATTTATTCCAAATCCAGAGAATAAGCCTTGCATCGACCATCGTTCAACCATAAAAACGGATAACCGTCCAGAGAACCTTCATTGGGTATCCTACAAGGAAAACGCAAATAATCCAATAACTTTGGAACACATGGATGATGTAAGACCTCTAATCAAGGAGAAATGTGTTCATAAGGTCTATGTCTATGATGAGGAACTTAATGAACTATCAGCCTTTACTTCAACAAAGGATGCAGCAATAGAAGTAAATGGAAACCAAGGTAATATCTCAAGCTGCTGCATGGGTTCTCTTCCTCGCTATAGAGGCTTAATATGGTCTTATACAAGACTTTCATCAATGGAGGATAGAAAAGCCCTGGAAGCCTCTGTAAAGGAGAAATTCAACAGGAATAGAGCATCAACCGTATTCGCCACAAAGAAATGGCAGAAGGTCAACAAAGAGAAATATAACCAAAGATGCAAGGATTACTATCACCAACACAGAGAGGAAATCTTAAGGAGAAGAAGAGAGAGATATGGGAAGAAAGCCGAAGAACAGTAAACCATTAACAGAAGAAGAAATAGAAGCTCTCAAAAAACAAAAGTCTGAATATGCCAAAAGGTATTATCAGCAAAATAAGGAGAGACTCCTGGCAGAGGCAAATAAAAGATACAGGGAAAGAATTCTCAATACAAACCAACCTCTATCCAATGAAGATACAATCCAGAGGTGGAACAAACAACTTCAAGATAAACTTGATACACCAATAAAGCCAATTGTAAGACTCTGGATTCTATCACAATTAAACCATAACCAACAAAATGGCAAACAGAAAGTCATGGGCAAAGACCAAGAAGATTGGCAATAATATTGAAATTGAACTTGGAGACAAACAACACAACATATTCTACCAAGGCAGAACAAAGAAAGAAGTACTTGATAACCTTTCAATATTTGTCATGAAGGAATGTGAAAAATCATGGAGACAATTAACTCCAAATGTTGCAGCATTAAAAAGAGAATACTTAAAAGAACTCATAGATGCTTTGAAAGCGTTTAAGTCATAATTTTGTTATTAGTTGTTTGGGGACTGTATATATCTACAGCCCCCTTTTATATTGCCATACATTCAACCATTGAAGCTGTATAAACCTTACCATGAAACTCAAAATCATTCTTCCTGTTAATTACCCTGTTCTTGATGTCAGATAACATCTTGTTCAATATAGGAGCATTGGGACAACCAGCCTTGATTATCTCCCTTTTCTTGTCCCAAAACTTTTCAAGACAACTGACTCCAGTGGTCTTCTCAACACGACCATGAAAACACACCACAATATAAACTGGGAACTCGCCATTTTTGTTTTTCCTATTCAATTTTTGAACCAATCTGATTGATGCACTACTTAATTTTGCCATAATATTACCAATGTTTAAACATGATGCAAAGATATTGGAAAATTAAATAAGAACAAAATAAAGTATAGAATATAGTAATAGATTTAGGATAAATTAACACATTTTCCCTGTCTCGTTTAAATACGCATAAAAGAATTAATTGTCGCAAATAAAATTAATCGAAATATTTGTCGCATTTATGCCCTCTTATTATTTATTATTGCGACATAAATATTATATTTTGTATATGGATAATAGATTAATTAAAATGTTTGAAGAGTCCAGGAGGAGACATTCAAACGAAACTACCAAAGAAAAGAAACCTGAAAAAACTCTAGACCAGATTAAAAGAGACAAAGCACAAAAACTAAAAGCCAGATATATTGATTTGGATAAAAAGAAGTTTGGTGTTGGAAATGATTTGGATGTTGATTGGATTATTGAAAATATCATCAATTCCAAATGTGAGTATTGTGATGAGTCTGACTGGAATAAATTGGGATGTGACAGGATTGATAATTCCAAACCACATACCAAGGATAATGTCATATGCTCTTGTGGTAGATGTAATGTTGTTAGAGGCAATAAGTTCTCAGTTGAAGACATGAAGGAGATTGGAGAGGTTATCAAGAGAATTGAGAGAAGAAATACGGTATACAAAGTTGCTAAGAAAAAAGGTAGAGCTGTAGCAAAGGTTGATAAGGATGGAAATATTATCAAGACATATCCATCAATAATGGAAACAGTTGCTGATGGATATAACAGGACTTGTGTTGGTAAGGCATGCAAGAGTTATAAGGAGAAGTCTGGTTATGACCGTTCAGTTTATAAAGGATATTATTGGGCATATATTTAAGGATTATGATATTTATATGGAAAAGACAAAATAGCATGAGTAATAGAGAGATAGCTGATAACTATTTTAAATGGCTTTCAAAGCATTATAATCACCTTAAATACAAATATATCAATTTCTGTCGAGAGAAAGGGTATGTATGGGATGAGGATATCTTTAGTGAAACGTATTTGAAGATATATGAGGCAATATGCAGAAAAGGACTTGAAGACACATCAGACCAAGGGTTCGACAACTATACATTTATTTCCTTTAAATTAAATCTAAAGAGAGAAGGACAATATGCCAGGAATCAGAAGAGAGATAGGAATGTTGATTCAGATTCAATCAATGAATTGTATGAGGATTACTACAACAAGAACAATTCAAGTTCAGCTCAAAAAATCTACAAAGATTTATTCAAGGACTTCTCAATTCTTTACATCATGACAATAGTGGAGGATAATTTTAGTCCTGAGGAGTTTTATTTGTTCAGGATTAAAACACTTGGTAATCTGACATATAAGGAACTACAAGAGAAGACACACATCAAGGCATCAAGGCAAAAGGTAATCAACGTGAAGAACTTCCTTAAGGCGAATGTAAAGAAAGAAGATATCAAGAAAGCTTTCAACACAATCTATGGTGATTTGCTTCCAGAATAAAAGAAATAAGATAAATGAGATATGTTAGCAATTAAGTTTATTATTCTTGTATTGTGTGTATTGGTTGGATACACACTTGGATTTATTTTTACTGAGAC